>ERZ1034952.44-NODE-44-length-98446-cov-19.174122_pt1 | contig 98446 bp, 99 predicted proteins | sample MGYA00520625_ERZ1034952 | MGnify/ENA primary metagenome ERZ1034952 (study PRJEB33766, sample SAMN09781773) | gut metagenome | biome: gut microbiome | host: Homo sapiens | place: Madagascar | study: EMG produced TPA metagenomics assembly of the PRJNA485056 data set...
GTACGCCGTCGCCGTTTCGCCTAGCATCTGATACCTTCTCACCAGCCTTCGGGTTGGGTGAAAAGCACCATCTGTGCTGTTGATACAGACGTAAAAAAGTAATATAATATTAGTGCCCAGCTGCTGTGGCAACCGCCATCATGCATCTGGGCATTATATGCTTAAATAATATTCGTTAGAAAAGTTTTAGGAGGCGCCTGTTTTGGCTAAGAGAGATTATTATGAGGTACTGGGAGTAAGCAAAACCGCTTCCCAGGACGAAATAAAAAAAGCATTCCGTAAACTGGCCCTGAAATATCATCCTGACCGCAATAAGGGCAACGAAGAAGCCATGAACAAATTCAAGGAAGCCAATGAGGCTTACAGCGTCCTTTCCGATGAGCAGAAGCGCCAGCAGTATGACCAGCTTGGCCCTGATGCCTTCGAGCAGGCGCAGACTGCCGGCGGCGCCGGCGGTAATCCGTTCGGCGGCGGCTTCGGTGGCTTTGGCGGCGGAGGCATGGATGATATTTTCGACATGTTCTTCGGCGGCCAGGGACGCGGTCGCGGCGGCCGCGAAGCGGGCCCGCAGCGCGGTGCGGATTTGCGCTTTGATATGGAAATTACCTTTGAAGAAGCAGCTTTCGGCGTAGAGAAGGAAATCAATCTGTATCGCGACGAAACCTGCGACCATTGCCATGGTGATGGTGCAGAACCCGGCTCCAAGGTTGAAACCTGTCCTGAATGTCACGGTTCCGGCTATGTACGCTTCACCCAGAACACTATGTTCGGTCAGATGGTAAATGAGCGTCCGTGCTCCAAGTGCCACGGCGAAGGCAAGATTATTTCCAACCCCTGCAAGGAATGCCGCGGCAAGGGTACTGTGAAGAAGAATAAACGCCTGAAGGTAAAAATTCCTGCAGGTGTAGATAACGGCTCCCGTCTGCGCGTAAGCGGCGAGGGCGAGGCCGGTGCTAAGGGCGGTCAGAGCGGTGATCTTTACGTATATCTGTACGTGAAGCCACACAAGTTCTTTGAACGTGACGGCACTACTGTTCTGTGCGAGGTACCTGTCAATATCGTACAGGCAACCCTGGGCGCTGAGATCAAGGTTCCTACGCTGGATGGTCAGGTAACCATGAAGGTTCCCGAAGGCACTCAGCCCGGTAAGGTGCTGCGCCTGAAGGGGAAGGGTATTCCCAGCCTGCGCGGCGGTCAGCGCGGTGATCAGCTGGTTCGCATTAAGGTAGTTGTGCCGACTAAGCTGAACGAAAAGCAGAAGGAAGCACTGCGCAGCTTCGGTGAAATCAGCAAGGATAATATCAGCCCCGAGGAAAAGAGCTTCTTCAATAAAATCAAAAATCTTTTTAAATAAAAACTGTAAAAAGCTTGACACTTATCAGGCTATGTGTTATCATATTCTAGTAACAAAGCAGAAGCCACTCGCTTCTCACCTTGCGGCAAACGCTCGACAGGGTTGGATATGATATTCATGCGGGTGGAATTTGTTCTGCCCGCTTTTTTGTTTTGCTTATATCTGATATGTTACAGATTTTATAAGCAGTAATTGCTTATCTGATGTTCATGGAGGTGAATTGTTATAAGTAAGGAAAGCTTGCGTATTAACGAAGAAATTCGTGCGCGTGAAGTGCGTGTTATTGCCAATGGGGGCGAACAGCTTGGCATTATGTCCAGCCGTGACGCTCTGAAGCTTGCATTAGAAAATCATCTGGACTTAGTCGAAATTGCTCCGACAGCAAAACCGCCTGTGTGCCGGATTATGGATTATGGCAAGTATCGTTACGAGCAGCAAAAACGCGAAAAAGAAGCTCGTAAGAAACAAAAGACCTTCGACATTAAAGAAGTTAAGCTGCGTCCCGGTATTGAGGACCACGACTTCAATGTTAAGTATAAGAATGCAGTACGTTTCCTGGAAGATGGCGATAAGGTAAAAGTTACCATCATGTTCCGCGGTCGCGAACTGTCTCATCCTGAGCTTGGCGAGGTGCTGCTGAATCGTATGGCACAGCAGTTGAAAGAAATTGCCGCCGTAGAAAGAGTTCCAAAATTAGAAGGCAAAAACATGATTATGATTGTTGCGCCAAAACCTGCTAAATAATAGAGGAGGAAATCACAATGCCGAAAATGAAAACCCGTAGAGCTGCTGCAAAGCGCTTCAAAAAAACCGCTTCTGGTGAATTCAAACATTTTAAAAACTTCAAGAGCCACATTCTCGAACATAAATCTCCTGCACGTAAGAGAAACCTGCGCAAAGCTGCTCTGGTGCACAAGACTGACAAAGAGCATGTAGCAAAAATGCTCCCGTACGCATAATTAAGAGATTTAAAGGAGGATACTAACAATGGCAAGAGTTAAAGTGGGCGTAACCGCTCATCGTCGTCATAAACACATTCTGAAACTGGCTAAAGGTTACTATGGTTCCCGCAGCAAACAATTCAAAAAAGCTAACGAGCTGGTAATGAAAGCTCTGTCCTATGCTCGTCGTGACCGTCGCGCTAAAAAACGCGAGTTCCGTCGTCTGTGGATCGCTCGTATCAACGCTGCTACCCGTGCTAACGGCCTGAGCTACAGCCGTTTCATCTGCGGCCTGACTAAAGCTGGCATCGAAATGAACCGCAAAGTTATGGCTGACATGGCTATCTATGACTCTGCTGCTTTCGCTAAGCTGGTAGAAGCTGCTAAAGCTGCTCTGTAAGAGAAAAGTAAATACTGACTGGTGCGTAGGCGCTGGTCTGAGCCTGCTCCTGTGTGCGCACAGGAGCAGGTTTTTTTGTAATTTGTGAGGGGTTTAGTTTTATGTTAGTAGTTTTAAGTAAAGCCCTGGCCTTTGTGCTCATCATACTTATAGGCTATATCTGCAAACGCCGCGGCTTTTTTTCACCGACCGATTATCAGGTCGTAAGCAAAATTGTTTTGAATATTACGCTGCCCTGTGCCGTAATCAACAGCTTTGCACATTTTGAGATGGATTTTTCCCTGATTGTTGCCGTATTTTTAGGCTTATTCGGCAATCTAATGATGCTGTTTGTATCCTTGATGCTGACGCGCGGAGATACGCCAGCCACCAAGATTTTCTATATCTTCAGCCTCGCCGGCTATAATATAGGCTGCTTTACGCTGCCGTTTGCGCAGGCCTTTTTAACGCCGTTTGCCGTAGTCGGCCTGTGTATGTTCGACGTGGGCAATTCGATTATGTGCACCGGTATGACCTATGCGTTGACGGCATCCTGCATCGGCTATGCGGACGGACGTAAGGACAAATTCAGCATGAAGAATATTGTGCAAAAGCTCCTGCATTCGGTGCCGTTTGTTGTTTATATCAGTATGTTGGTGCTGTCGCTGGCAGGATTCCACTTCCCTAAGAGCGTGTATACGTTTACAGAGATTGTGGGCACAGGCAACCCGTTTTTAAGTATGCTGATGATTGGTATGATGTTTGAAATCAAGCTGGATAAGAAGGCAATGGGCTATGTCAAGGAGCTGTTCAGCGTGCGTTATGCAATATCGCTGCTCTGTGCTGCAGCCTTTCTTTACCTGGCACCGTTTAAGCAGGAGATAAATTATGTGATTGCGCTGGCTTTTATGGCACCCTGCACGATTATCGGCCCGATTTTTGTAGAGAAGCTGGGAGCCAATGTACAGCTGGCCAGTCTGTTCAATTCATTGACAATTATTACCAGCGTCGTTCTTTTTACAGCCTTTTTCATTATTATTAACGGCTGATTGACGTTGGCTCGGATATATTAGTATAATAGTAGAAAAGTAATGTGATTACATATAGAGGAGAAACGTGATGGAACTTACCGGATTGCAAAACCCAATGGTGAAGGCTGCTGCAGAGCTGAAGCAGAAAAAATATCGTCAGCAGCAGGGCCTGTTTCTGGCGGAAGGCCTGCGTACTGTGGAAGAAGCAGTGCGTTACGGCGCTGTGCAGAGTATTTTTTATACTGCTATTGAGGATGAGCGTACCCGCGCTGTGCTAGAGCAGGCTGCGGCTAAGCAGATTAAGCTTGTCTGCGTGAGCGACAAGGTACTGAAAAAAATTGCCGATACCGAAACGCCGCAGGGAATTATTGCTGTGTGTGAAATGCGCAGCAAGCGTCTGGATGATTTTCTGGCATCCGGCAAGATGCTGCTGGTTCTGGACCGCGTTACGGATCCGGGAAATATCGGTACTATGCTGCGTACTGCGGATGCTGCCGGTGTAGGCGGCCTGCTGCTGCTGCAGGGCTGCGCTGATATTTATGCGCCGAAAACCGTGCGTGCTTCCATGGGCTCGCTGTTCCACCTGCCGGTGCTGAGCGGCTTGAGCGAGGAGCTGTTGGTGCAGGCAGCACGTAAGGCAGGCTATGAGCTGCTGGTTACCTGTCTGGACGGTGCGGATAATTTGTACAAGGCGGATTTACAGGGACGCTTGGCTTTTGTTATGGGTAACGAGGCCAACGGCGTGAGTCCTGCTTTGCTGGCGGCAGCAGACAAGCGCGTATTTATTCCGATGCAGGGACGTGCGGAATCGCTGAATGTGGCGATGGCGGCCGGTATAGTTATGTTTGAGGCGCTGCGTCAGAAGCTCAAATAATTTTTAAAATTATTGCTTGACAAAAACATCTCACTATAATATAATATCTATGTTGCCTATGGATGGGTTCCCGAGTGGTTAAAGGGAGCAGACTGTAAATCTGCCGCGTTTCGCTTCGTTGGTTCGAATCCAACCCCATCCACCAACTTTCATCGCGGGGTGGAGCAGTTGGTAGCTCGTCGGGCTCATAACCCGAAGGTCGGTGGTTCAAGTCCGCCCCCCGCAACCAACTAAATATTGCTGATGTAGCTCAGTCGGCAGAGCGTATCCTTGGTAAGGATAAGGTCACCAGTTCAATCCTGGTCATCAGCTCCAAATGGCGGCGTAGCTCAGTTGGCTAGAGCATGCGGTTCATACCCGCAGTGTCCGCGGTTCGAATCCGTGCGCCGCCACCAACTGCAATTCAAGACTTCCAAGAAATTGGGAGTCTTTTTTGTGTGTCTGCAACAGGGAAATGGAATATAAAATATTCTGCTTCGTATCATGTAAAATTTTTTGTTGGTTTTAATATTTTTTACGTAAAAATAAATTGCAACAGTTTTCATACTTTTCTTGACTCAGCAGTCTTTAAATGATATACTTATTAACAGCATTAATTCCGAAAACATATAAAGATACAAGAAATATATATGTCTGAATAAACATATGTAAAAATGACTGGTTTTGGCTATGGCGGACTTTGCCGAATTTTAATCTGTCATAGCTGTGATTGGTATATATTTTAAGGAGTGGTATGAGTATGCAGAAAAAAGAACTATCCAAGTTAGTCTTGACAACCCTGTTGACCAGCAGTGTGCTGTGGGGGGGGACGGTGTTCGCTGCTGAAGAGAATTTGCAAGAGTTTTCTTTGGACACCATGGTTGTTACCGCAACCAGAACGGCGATGACCGTTAAGGAAACCCCTTCTACCGTAGAGATTGTTGACAGCAAAAAGCTGGAGCAGACACAGGCTAAAACCTTGCATGATGCTTTAAAGGGCGCTTTAGGCGTTAATGTATTCAACGATTTCCAGGGACGCAGCAATGTCAGCATCCGCGGCAGTGAATCCCGTCACGTACTGATTATGGTTGACGGCAAGCGTTTAGGCGGCGAGGCTGCTTACAACTCTGCCAATGCCTGGGATGTAGACCGCATCCGCATGGAAGACGTTGAAAGAGTAGAAATTATCCGCGGACCTGCAGGCGCACTGTATGGCAGTGACGCTATGGGCGGCGTTATCAACGTTATTACCAAAACTCCGGATAAGACTGTTGCCAACGTAAATTATGAATACGGCTGGTACGAGGACGGCAAGGGCGCCGGCTATAAAGGCAACCTGTATCTGCAAGGCGCTGAAGGCCGCTATTCCTATAAAATCAACGCTGGTCTGAATAAAAACAGACCTTATTTAGATCCTAAAGGCAGCGGAGATTCCATGAACTTTTATGGCAAGCAGCAACCGCTTTCTTTGAATGTAGGCTACAAGTTCGATAATGGCAATGAATTAAGTATAGACTTCAGCAAGATTAAAGAGAACAATCAAAAATCTACTACCAGCACAACTGTTATGGTGCCCGGTAAGGTATGGCAGGACAAGGTACAGACAATTTATAACGATAATAAGCGTACTGACTATGCTATTACTTATAAGGGCTCCGATGATAAGCAGGACTGGATGTTCAGAGCTTATAAATCAGTATTCGATAAGCACTATAAGAACCAGAACAATACCCGCATGACGATGATGGGACGCCCTCAAGGTTGGAAGCTGCAGGATCCGAAGGTTGATACTGTTAAACGTACCCTGAGCGTTATTGAAGGCAAGGATACCTTCAACCTGAGCGATAAGAACAAGCTGACTGCCGGTTTCGAATATCGTAAGGATCAGAGCGAAGGCACCCGCTTAAAGAAACCGAGTACCTCTTTGAACGGTGCAGATGCTCATGCAGCTTTTGACAAGGCTGATATCAACTATCTGGCAGCATATGTGCAGGATGAATTCAGACCTGATGAGAAATGGCTGATTATTCCTTCCGTACGTTTTGACCACAGTGATCAGTTCAGCAACAAGCTGACCAGTAACCTGGCTGCAACCTATAATGCTGCCGATGATGTTCGTATTAAGGCTGTAGTAGGTCAGGGCTATAAAACTCCGACTGTAAACGACTTGTACATTTTCTGGGAAATGTATGCCGCAAATCCGGGTGGCAAAGGCCAATTCTATGTTGGTAACCCTGATCTGAAACCGGAAAAATCCTTAAGCTATGAATTATCCGTTGAAAAGGATTGGGGCGACAGATCTACCGTTCATCTGGGCTTATTCAGAAGTGACGTTAAAGATTTGATCAGCACCTATTGGACCGGTAAGCTGACCGATGATGATCCTGCGTTGTATCCCGGCGTTAAAGGCGATATGATTATGGCGTACAAGAATATTCCTGAAGCAACTCTGCAGGGCGTAGAGCTGTACGGTTCTCACAGACTGGGCAAGAATATTTATCTGAATGCCGGCTACACCTTCCTGGATGCTAAAGACAAAACCGCGGGAACTCGTCTGAAGGACAGAGCTAAGCATCAGGTAACCTTCGGCGTTTCCTATCAGCCGGAAAATATTTATGCTTGGGACCTGAGCTTTGACCTTGTATCTAACATCGGCTACTACTTCAATAATGGCGATAAGAGCACCATGGGCAACTTTGTTTACGAAACCAAGGACTTCACTATTGCTAACATCATGGCTTCCAGACATCTCAACAAGGATACCAAGATTTATCTGGGCATTGACAACATCAGCAATCACCAGAACTTTGGTCCGTATTCTGACGGCAATCTCGGTCGCTTGTACAGAGTTGGTATGGAATATAAATTCTAAACATAGCGGTAAAGTAAAAGAACAAATAAAGCAGGCCCGATGGCCTGCTTTGTTTGCCTAACGAGGAAGTATTATGCGAAAAATTTTCAGTTTCATTTTAACGGTTCTTGTGGTATGCTTATGTATAAGTGGTTGCTCTCCGCTAACCGGCAGTTCCGGTTCGGGCAGCGCAGTAAAAATTACCGATGATAACCAGCGTATTGTTACTATCAAGAAGGTTCCGGAAAGAATCGTTGTTCTGTCCCCGTCCTTCCTGGAGCTGGTGGAGGCAGTAGATGGCAAGGTTGTCGGCCGTGCCAAAACACAGGTAGGCAAGGTGCCCGCTTTTGCCAAGGATGCTGCCGAGGTAGGCTTTATCTTTAATATCAATGTAGAAAAAATCGTGGAGCTGAAGCCTGATTTGGTAATTGCTTACAAGGGCATGCACGAGCGTTATCTGCATACATTGGAATCCAACAATATTCCAGTTGTTGTGCTGAATCTGAAATCCTATGAGGATGTTAAGCACAGCATGCTCACCATTGGCAAAATAATGCGTAAGGATGATAAGGCGCAGAAGGTTGTGGCAAATCTCGATAAGGATATCAATGCTACAGTAAGCAAGCTGCCTAAAAGCGAGCGTAGCGTAGCGATTCTGCACACCACCAGCATGGGCATCACCATGGAAAAGGAAACCAGTATTGCCGGCTGCTGTGCCAAAATGCTTAAATTACGCAACGTAGTACAGGGCGAAACCAAGCCTGTCAGCGGACCGATGGGAGCTCAGCCTGACAAGGCTCCCTACAGCCTGGAGGACTTGCTGGAGAAAAATCCGCAGGTAATCTTTATCACCTCTATGGGTGCACCCAGAGATAGCGAGGGCAATCCCAAGCTGGAGATTACGAGCAACCCGGCGTGGAATTCCATCGATGCGGTAAAAAATAAGCAGGTGTTTTTCCTGCCGGACGATTTGTTCCTGCTTAATCCGGGGTTGGAATATCCTAAGGCAGTACGCTATATGGCAGCAAAAATGTACCCTGATGTAGTAAAGGAGTAGGCGGATGACTGATTATGCAAAAAATATTCAGGCCTTTTATGAGCGCGATGATTATAAGGCTCTTGCCGGCCAGCCGGGGGCAACTGCTGTGGAAGCAAGCTTCAAGGATCTGACCTATGTTCCGCGCAAGACCAAACCATTGCCGGGGATGATGGCCGGAACGATGCTGCAGGAGTTTGCTGTGCAGCCGCCGCAGCCGACGGCGCTGTACCTGCATATTCCGTTCTGCAATCTGCGTTGCTCCTATTGCAGCTTTTACCGCAATCCCTTTGAGGCGGAGCAGGTGGAAGAATATGTGCAGGCGCTTTTGGCAGAGCTGGATTTCCTGCAGCAGCAGGGTGTTTTTGCCAAGCAAAGACCGGAAGCGGTTTTCTTTGGCGGCGGCACGCCTTCGGTGCTCAATCCGGCGCAGATAAGTGCGCTGCTGAACAAGATTCACAGCGTAGCAAAGCTGGCGGACGATTGCGAGATAACCTTTGAAAGCAGTATCTATGATTTGTCAGCGGAGAAGCTGGATGCCTGCATTGCCGGCGGCATTAACCGCTTCAGCTTCGGCGTACAGGCCTTTGATACGCATTTGCGCCGCTCCTTAGGCAGGCTTAATACGAAGGAAGAGGTAACGGCCAAGCTCGAAGAGGTGGCAGCTAAAGGCGTCAAGGTTATCATCGACCTGATTTACGGCCTGAACGGCCAGACGCAGGCCATGCTGCTGGACGATATCGGAACGGCGCTGGCCTGCGGCGTGAGCGGCATGGATTTGTACAAGCTGCAGATTATGCCTAAATCTCCCTTAGGTCAGGCGATTGCCAAAGGCAACATCAAATACGAATATAACGACAGAATGCTGGCGGAAATGTTCGTCGCTGCCGATGCGCTGCTCGCAGAGCAGGGAGCCAAGGCGCTGAGCTGCTGCCACTGGGCAATGCGCGAGGATGAACGCAGCGGTTACAATACGCTAGTTAAGAGCGGTGCCAATATCATTACCTGCGGTGCAGCCTGCGGCGGTCACATGGGAATGTACAATTATATGAAGACTATGGACCGAAGCGACTATGTAAAAAAGGCTATGTCCGGACAGTACGCTGTCATGGGCATGGGCAAGCATAACGAAAATTATCTGCTGCTCGAAAAACTTTCCGGACAGTGCGATTCCGGCAGGCTTGATTTTGCATCGCTGAAGCAGTATAGCGATGCGGATTGGGAAAGCCTTTTCAAACCGCTGTTGGAGCAGTGGGAGCGTTTGAATCTGCTTTACGCTGTGGATGGCAAGTATTACTTTACGGCGAAGGGAAAATATTACTATCGTCAGATGGACAGAGTGCTGCTGACAGCTGCGGAGTATGCGCTTTACGGCAAACCGGGACTGATGGAGCAGGCAGGCCAGAAGATGATGGGCATTATGAAAAATATGAAATAAAAGGAGTGTACTACTATGCAGGATATTTTAATCGTTTATGACAGCAAAACCGGTAATACGGAAAAGGTTGCTAAGGCTCTGGCTGAGGCTGCAGGCGAGCGTTGCGTGCTGGCACAGGTTGACGCTGCTCCGGCTGCAGATGACTTCGCTGTTGTTGTGGCAGGCTACTGGGTTGACAAGGGCGCACCGAATGCGAAGATGAAAAAATATCTGGAGAATTTGCACGGCAAAAAGGTAGTGCTGTTCCAAACCTTGGGTGCAGACCCGGCGAGCGACCATGCTGTAAGCTCCCTGGTAAATGCAGGCGTATTGATGAACAAGGACTGCAAGGTGTTGGGAACACTGTCTATCCGCGGTGCGATTGACCCGGCGCTGATTGCCATGATGCGCAAGATGCCGGCCGGCAGCCCGCACAGCCCCAGTCCCGAGAGCGAAGCACGTTGGGCTGCGGCTGCAAGCCATCCGGATGCAGAGGATTTGGCAAAGGCCAAGAGCTTTATGCAGGGCTTTCTGGCTATGTACGACAAATTCCTGAAGATGATGTAAGAGCAGTCCTTCATATAAGAACAGTGCTTTAGAATGCGCAGTCGCTTGGCAGCTGCGCATTTATTATTGTAAAAGCATTTTAGGGCAGAGAAATTTAAATAATGAACTAAGAGTGTAGAAGTATTGACAAATTTGTGTCTTGCGTAAAGTTCTTTCATAGTGTACAATGGAAGTAGTCATAAAATGCAATTTTGAAAGGAAGGTGCATTATGAAAAAATTATTAGTATTCCTCATGGCGGCTTTGATGATCGTTGCTATGGCTGTAGCAGGCTGCGGCGGCGATGACAAAAAAGCTGACAACGGCAGTGCTGCGCACAAGGAGAAGCTGGTTATCGGTACCGATGCCGATATCAACAACCTTAACCTGCAAAAACAACAGGACGCTGCCAACAACGTTATTCTGAAGAACACTCACCAAACCCTGGTATTCTTCAATAACGGCTCTCAAGGCAAGGAGCGTTTCGGCCCCGGTCTGGCTACCGATTGGAAGTTCGTAGATGATACCCATATCATCATGAACCTGCGTAAGGACGTATACTTCAACGACGGTAAAAAGACTCCGATGACTGCAGATGACGTTAAATTTACCCTGGATATGGCAATGAAAAACGTTATCAAATCCGCTCTGGCAGGCTATGTAAAATCTACCGTTAAAGACAAATATCAGATTGAAATCGAAATCAGCTCCTATAACAACGAGTTCATTCAATCTCTGTCCTCCGTTCCTCTGTCCATCCAATCCAAAAAGGCTTATGATGATGGCGTAAAAGAGCCGTGGCTTATCGGCACCGGCCCTTACAAATATGACAAATGGGTTCAAGGCGAATATTGCCGTCTGACCAAGGTTAAGGATTATTGGGGCAACAACCTGCCTGCAACCGAAAACTTTGCTCCCGGCATATCCGATATTATCGAATTCCGCCCGATGATCGAAGCTTCTGCTCGCGTAATGGCTCTGCAGGCCGGCGAAATCGATGTATGCGTAAATCCGCCTATCAGCGATCTGAAATTCTTGAAGGATGACAAGAATATCACTGTTTACGAACAACCCGGTACCCGTCTGTTCTACTTCGCATTCAATGTTGAAAAGAAACCGTGGGATAACCAAAAACTGCGTCAGGCTGTGGCTTGCGCAATCGACAAGAAATCCGTTCTGGACGCTGCTCTGAATGGCAAAGGCACTCTGCAAAAAACCATTCTGAACCGTGGTCTGTGGGGCTTCTATGATGAAATGCCCGGCTATGACTACAACCTGGAGCGTGCTAAACAGCTGATGAAGGAATCCGGCGTAACCGGTCCTATCAAAACCACTCTGACCTATGCAACCGGCGCTCCCTATGAGCAGATTGCAACTGTTATCCAAGCTAACCTGGCACAAATCGGTATTACCGTAGATCTGGTTCCGATGGAGCAAGCTGCTCTGAAGGCTGCCTGCAAGGACGGCAAACAAAGCCTGTTCCTGTGGCGCTGGAACGAAGACTCCAAGGTTGACTTTGTATATCGTGACCTGTTCTACACCGGTTCCGGCTCCAACTATCATCACTTCTCCAATCCGAAGGCTGACAAGCTGATTGATGATGTTGCAACCCTGAAGGATCAGAACAAACGTATGGAAGCCGGCGTTGAGCTGCAAAAATACCTGGTTGACGAATGCCCGCAGGTTCCTCTGTACATTGCTAACCTGGTAGTTGCCTACAATAAAGACCTGAAAGGTCAATATTTCTACGGCGGCGGCAACCACGATTGGCGTCATGCTTATATCGCTAAATAATTTTGCTGAAAAATTTACAAAGGCGTAAAACAAGGGAGGCGTAGTCCTCTCTTGTTTTATCATAGCACCTTTTATTTGAGTTCTACGGAAAGGAGCTTTGTTGAATGCTTAAATATGTTGTGAACAGACTCCTCAGTTTGATTCCGGTAATTTTAGTAACCTCTTTTCTGATTTACTGGGCAATGAGTCTTACTGAGGGCGACCCCGCAATGATGATTGCCGGCGACGGCGCTTCGAAGGAAATGATTGATCAGATCCGCCATGATCTTGGTCTGGACCAGCCTTTCCTGCTGCAATATTTTAACTATATGAGAGGTATGCTTGTAGGTGATATGGGCAAATCCTATGTAACCAACAAGGACGTATTCCATACCTTCTTCCAATATCTGCCGAACACCCTGTATCTGGGCGGCGCTGCTGTTATTATCGCTACTCTGGTATCCATTCCTCTGGGTATCTACACCGCTATCCACCAGAACACCTGGAAGGATACCGCAGGCATGATTTTCGCTCTGTTCGGTACATCCATGCCTAACTTCTGGCTGGGCCTGATGCTGATTATTATCTTTGCTCTGCATCTGAGATTATTCCCGACCGGCGGTAACTTCGGCTGGAAGAGCCTGGTTCTGCCTGCAGTAACCGTTGGCTTCGGTCTGGCAGCTTTGATTACCCGTATTACCCGTTCCTCCATGCTGGACGTTATGCGTCAGGATTATATGACTACCGCGCGTGCGAAGGGCTGCAGCGAGCATCGTGTAATCTACAAGCATGGTCTGAAAAACGCATTGATTCCTATTATCACTGCTATCGGTCTGCAAATGTCTTTGGTTATCACCGGCTCCGTACTGGCTGAAACCGTATTCAGCTGGCCCGGTATCGGCCGTCTGGTGTACGAATCCATCACCAGACGTGATATTCCGATGGTAACAGGTTCTATTATTCTGTGTTCTATTTTGATGTGCCTGATTAACCTGGTTGTCGATCTGGTATATGCATTCTTTGATCCGCGTATCAAGGCACAGTACAGCAAGAAGGGGTGAGGAAGATGGCTGCAAAGAAAAGAACTAAAAGACGCACCATGTTCCAGGAAACCTGGCATCGTCTGCTGAAAAATAAGGGCGCTGTAATCGGTATGGCCTTCTTGGCACTGCTGTGCGTCATCGCTCTGGTAAGTCCCTTTGTTTTCAATTATGAAACCGACGTTATCGGGCAGAACCTGGCTATTAAGCTGCAGCCTCCCAGCGGGGAGCATTGGTTCGGTACCGATGAATACGGCCGTGACCTGTTTGCCCGCGTTATGTACGGCGCACGCTATTCCATGGCTATCGGTATCGGCTCCGTTGGCTTCGGCCTGATTGTAGGCACCATTTTAGGCTCTATTGCCGGCTTCTACGGTGGCAAAGCCGATGATATCATCATGCGCGGTATCGATATTTTCTACTCCATTCCTAACATTCTGAAGGCAGTAGTAATCGTATCTCTGCTGGGCACCAGCACCATCAACCTGATTATTGCTCTGGCAATTTCCTGCGCAACCAACTATGCGCGTATCGTGCGTGCTTCCGTTATGACGGTGCGTGATTTGGAATATGTTGAATCCTCCTATGCGATGGGCCTGCCCACCTGGAAGATTATTCTCAGACATATCCTGCCGAACTGCCTGTCTCCGATTATCGTACAGACTACTCTGCTGATCGGTACTACCATTATTTCCGCTTCCTCCCTGAGCTTCTTGGGTATCGGCGTACCGGCACCTGCTCCCGAATGGGGCGCGCTGCTTTCCGGCGGCAGAGGTCATATTCGTGATGCCAGCTATATTTGTGTTATTCCCGGTTTAGCTATTATGTTTACCGTATTAGCCTTGAACCTGTTGGGCGATGGCCTGCGCGATGCGCTGGATCCTAAGCTGAAGAAATAAGGGGGCTGCATTATGGATTTAGTATTAGATATTAAGGACCTTGTGGTCCATTATGAAACAGAAGACAGCGATGTACATGCTGTCAACGGCATTGATATCGCCATCGGCAAAAAACGTACTCTGGGCCTGGTAGGCGAAACCGGTGCGGGCAAAACTACTACCGCACTGTCTATCATGAACCTTGTTCCGGATCCTCCGGGAGTTATCAAGAGCGGTACGATTAAGCTCGAAGGCAAAAACGTACTCGAGATGAGCGACCTTGAGCTGGAAGAAATGCGCGGCAACGACGTGGCAATGATTTTCCAGGACCCGATGACCGCTCTGAACCCTGTTATGACCGTAGGCGAGCAGATTGCCGAAAGTCTGGAGCTGCACCAGAACCTTACGCCGGAGCAATCTCTGGAAAAGGCTAAGGATATGCTGAAGCTCGTTGGTATTGCCGAAGCAAGAGCCAACGACTATCCGCACCAGTTCTCCGGCGGTATGAAGCAGCGTGTAGTTATTGCTATCGCGCTGGCCTGCAGCCCCAAGCTGCTGATTGCCGATGAACCGACCACCGCGCTGGATGTAACCATTCAGGCGCAGGTATTGGAGCTGATGAAGGACCTCATCAACAACCGCGATATGTCCATGCTGATGATTACCCACAGCCTGGGTATCGTTGCCGAGGTCTGCGATGATATGGCAGTTATGTATGCCGGCCGTATTGTGGAGAAGGGCACTGTTGACGATGTATTCAACAACATGCGCCATCCCTACACCGAGGGCCTGTTCAACAGCCTGCCTAACCTGAAGGAGCAGGGCGAAATGCTGGAGCCTATCAAAGGCCTGATGCCCGACCCGGCGGATTTGCCGCCCGGATGCACCTTCGCTCCGCGTTGTCCCTATGCTACCGAAGCATGCTCTGCCTCCGTGCCTGAGCTGCATTCCGTAGATGGCAGCAAAACTCATTTTGTAGCCTGCCACGCTTATTCCAGACCCGGATTTGCTTTAAGGAGGAACCAAAAATGAGTAATGCTCCGCTGTTAGTTATTGACAATCTGTCTAAATATTTTAATACCGCTGCAGGTCAGCTGCACGCTGTCGACGGTGTAAGCTTTACTCTGGAGGAGGGCAAAACTCTGGGTATCGTTGGCGAATCCGGCTGCGGTAAATCCACCACCGGACGCTGCATTCTGAAGCTGATTGAGCCCACCAGCGGCAAAATCATCTTTCAGGGCAACGATATCACCAAGCTGAGCCGTAAGGAAATGCGCCCACTGCGCCAAAAGATGCAGATGGTGTTCCAGGACCCGTTTTCCTCTCTGGACCCGCGTGAAACCGTTATGCAGCTTATCAGCGAGCCTATTATTGAGCATAAGCTTATTAAAGGCAAGGAAGCGATTGAAGAACGCACTCTGGAGCTGATGCGTACCGTTGGTCTGGCTGAGCGCTATGCCAATGTATATCCGCATGAGCTGGACGGCGGACGTCGTCAGCGTATCGGCATTGCCCGCGCTTTGGCGATGAATCCTAAAATCATTGTTTGCGACGAGCCTGTTTCCGCGCTGGACGTTTCCATTCAGGCGCAGATTCTGAACCTGCTCAAACAGCTGCAAAAGGATTTGGGCCTGACCTATATCTTCATTACCCATGACCTGTCCGTAGTAAAATATTTCTCGGATGATATTGCGGTTATGTATATGGGCACTATGGTAGAAAAAGCACCTGCTAATCTGCTGTTCAAAAATCCGCTGCATCCTTACACCAAGGCACTGCTTTCCGCAATTCCTCTGCCTATCGTGGGCAAGGATAAGCCCAAGCGTCAGGTTATCAAGGGCGAAATTACCGCTCCCATCAACCTGCCGGATGCCTGCCGCTTCATGAAGCGCTGCGACTGCCCGGTTGCCGGTGTTTGTGATAAAGGCAATCCTGTACTGCGCGAGGTTGAGCCGCAGCATTTTGTGGCCTGCTCCTGCGTAAAATAATTTATATTGAAAAAAATTAATCGCCCTCTGAAAAGCTGATTTCAGGGGGCGGTTTTGTCTAATATTTGTTACTTTCGTCCAATTATATAACGATTTTGGACGAAAGGTTAAGGAGTTGGATGAATAGGGGCGGGTTTTCCCTTATCCTATTGGTGATTCCCTTATTTTATGGTATAATTTAAGGGAATGGAAGGAGGAGTAACGGAATGAGAAGCTTTAACTACTCAATAATTAGAGAACAAAAATGGGATTCAGAAATTTTGAGCTTGATAGCTGCAATTTATAAAGAGGCAGGTAAACAGGAGCTTTTTGTAAAGCAACGGCCAGAAGAGCTTAATAAGCTGGTAGAAATAGCAAAAATTCAAAGTACGGAAGCGTCTAATGCGATTGAGGGCATTGTTACGACTAGCACTAGAATACGTGAGCTTGTAAACGAGAAAACAACACCGAGAAATCGTGATGAGCAGGAAATTGCTGGCTATCGTGATGTATTAAATATAATACATGAGAATTTCGATGTTATCCCCATCTCCAAAAACTATATTTTACAGCTTCATAAAATTTTGTACAACCATATGAATAACCAATTTGCAGGGAGAACTAAGAGCGTGCAAAATTACATCAGTGCTACTTACCCGGATGGTAGTACTAAGATTTTATTTACACCGCTTGCTCCTTACGAAACACCGGAAGCGCTTGAGCGTATCTGTGAAGAATATAATAGAGTAATAGGTAATTTGGAGTTAGAGCCACTTATTGCTATACCTGTTTTTATTCATGATTTTTTATGCATTCACCCATTTAATGATGGTAATGGAAGAATGAGCCGTTTGCTTACAACCTTACTTTTGTATAGAAATGGTTTTTATGTAGGCAAATATATTTCGTTGGAAGCCAAAATTGCTAAGAATAAGGATTTGTATTATGAAGCTTTGGCTGATTCGCAAGTAGGCTGGCATGAGGGTAAGGAAGATGCTATACCATTTGTAAAATATATTTTGGGGACAATTCTTGCTGCTTATAAAGACTTTGAAGAACGTATGACTATCATTGAGCCTAAGCTTTCTGCGCTGGAAATGGTACGTAGAGCAAGTGAAAATAAAATCGGACGCTTTAATAAGCAGGATATTCGTGAGCTTTGTTCTACGCTTAGCGACAGCTCTATTGAAGCTGCTCTGCGTAAGCTGGTGCTTTCCGGTGAATTGCAAAAAGAAGGCAAGGGGAAAAGCACTTGCTATTTTAGAGTTAAATAGGGTTATATCTGAACCGCCCTCTGAAAAGTTAATTTCAAGGGGCGGTTGTTATTATATTTGCTGGTTTCATCCAAATAGATGATGGGTTTGGACGAAAAGCAAACAGGCTGGATGAAAGGAAAAAATAATAAATCATTTCACCCCTCTTTATCTTTTGCTCAAAAAGTGCTATAATAAACATCAAATTGAATCGACCCCTGATAACACGATGAACAAGCAAGTAGGTTTAAGGCTGTGTTTAAGAGAGCGAAGTCACCGGCTGTAAGCTTCGCACACAAATTTATACCGAAGTTCCCTTGGGAGTGTCCTGCCTGAAGGCTGCATGGTTGCGTAGGGTGGGCGTAAGGCTGCGTTAAAGCTTGCAAATGAAGGAACAAATTTGGGTGGTACCGCGAAGCTTTTCGCCCCTGTAAACTTATCAGTTTTGCAGGGGCGTTTTCTTATTTTTAAAGACAGTTGATAAAGCATCATCTACTGCGGTTGTTCCGCATATCCGGTACTTTCTAAGCTGTCCAATGAAGAAAGGATGAAATCAATGAAAGAAAAATTGGAAGCATTAAAAGCACAGGCTTTAGAAGAGCTTGCTGCCGTAACTTCTCTTGATGCGCTCAAGGACCTGCGCGTCAAATATCTGGGCAAAAAAGGCCCGATGACCGAAATTCTGCGTGGCATGGGCAAGCTGCCTGCCGAAGAGCGTCCGAAAATCGGCCAGATTGTTAACGAAATCAAGGCTGAGCTGGAAGGCAAAATCAACGAGGCAACTGCAGTTTTGGAGAAAAAGGCGTTGGCTGACAAGCTCGCTAACGAGCAGGTTGATATTACTCTGCCGGGCCGCAAGCCGAAAACCGGTCATCTGCATCCCGTAACCCTGACGATGCGTGAGATTAAGAAAATTTTTATGCGCATGGGCTTTGACGTTTGCGACGGTCCGGAAATTGAGGACGTATACCATAACTTTACCGCATTGAACCTGCCGCCTGATCATCCGGCACTGGATATGCAGGATTCCTTCTATATCACCGAAAATTATCTGCTGCGCACCCAAACCTCCGGCGTGCAGGCACGTACCCTGGAAAGCAAGGAGCCTAACACTCCGATCCGCATGATTTGCCCCGGTACCGTTTACCGCTGCGACTACGATGCAACTCACTCCCCGATGTTCCATCAGGTAGAAGGCCTGGTTGTAGATAAAAACATCAGCCTGGCAGATTTGAAGGGCACTCTGGAGCTGTTCTGTAAGCAAATGTTTGGCGAGGATGTAAAGGTTCGTCTGCGTCCTTCCTACTTCCCGTTCACCGAGCCTTCCGTAGAAGTGGACGTATCCTGTCCGATTTGCCATGCTAAGGGCGGCGGCTGCCATGTCTGCAAGGACAGCGGCTGGCTGGAAATCCTTGGCGCCGGTGTTGTACATCCCAACGTACTGCGCATGAGCGGTTATGATCCCGAGAAAATGACCGGTTTTGCCTTTGGTCTGGGCGTTGAACGTATCGCTATGCTGAAATACGGCATTGACGATTTGCGCCTGTTCTTCGAAAACGACCAACGCTTCATCAGTCAATTCAAATAAGGAGGATAATTAAGTTGCTCAATATATAGATAAATATACGTATTAGTGACATAATGTACTAACGAAGGGACATTGCGATGAATACGTCTATAAAAAACCAGCTAGAAGGTGATGAAAGCATTGCTAAAGGCGTTCAAGACAGAAATAGCCCCGACTATAGAGCAGAAAGAAAAAATTATCCGCTCAATCGGCATTGCCAGATTTTTATACAATCAGTACATTGCCTATAATAAAAAACTGTACAGGATGTATCAGCGTGGCCTGTTAGACAGTCACCAAAAGCATTTTATGTCTGCCAATGAGTTTGATAAATATGTAAATCATAAGCTAAAGATAGAACTGTCATGGATAAATGAGTGTGGTTCCAAGGCTCGCAAAAAAGCCTTGGTAAACGCTGAAGCTGCTTTCAAGAAATTTTTTAATGGTTTGGCAGGCTTTCCCCAGTTCAAAAAGAAATCCAATCATGATGTTAAATTGTATTTCCCCAAAAATAACAAGGGTGACTGGGCGATATGGCGGCATAAACTGATGGTGCCTACGTTAAAACAAGTCAGGCTCAAAGAATTTGGCTACTTGCCCGTAGGTGCAGTTGTTATCAACGGGATGGTATCCTACGTAGCTGGCAGATTTTATGTGTCCGTAGTGGTAGATATTGACGAAAAATCAAAATACAACAAAGATTTAAAAACATCGTACCGTACAGCAACAGATGGCATCGGTATAGATTTAGGTATCAAAGATTTAGCTGTCGTAAGTAACGGCAGAAAGTTTAAAAATATTAATAAAAGCTCTAAGGTCAAACGACTGGAGAAAAGGCTTCGGAGAGAGCAGAGGCGCCTTAGCCGTAAATATGAGTCCAAGAAAAAGAAAGGTGGTAAGATTGCTACTGCCTCTGCAAACATAGAAAAGCAAAAGTTGAAGGTACAGAAACTTCATCAGCGCATTGATGAAATTCGTAAAGATTATGAAAATAAAGTCATCCAAGAAATTGTAAAGCAAAAACCACGCTTTATAACGGTGGAAGATTTGAATGTCAAAGGTATGATGAAGAACAGGCATTTGGCAAAAGCTGTGGCAGCGCAGCGGTTTAATTGCTTGCTGACCAAGCTGAAACGCAAAGCAGAGATCATAGGCATAGAAGTGCACATGGTTGACAGATTTTATCCAAGTTCTAAAACCTGCCATGTTTGCGGGCATATCCATAAAGGTCTGAAACTCACAGACCGAGTATATGTTTGTCCTGAATGTGGGTATACGGAAGACCGGGATTTCAATGCTTCACTAAATTTGCGAGATGCTAAAAAATATCGGATAGCTTAACAATAAAAGTTCTGATATATGTACCGATGGCTAGTCGGGAACAGGCTTATCTCCTTGTTTTTAGCAAGGAGCATATTTGCTAACGCCTTCGGAGTGCTATACAAACGCTAGTAGCTTGTCTTGCAAGACAGCGAGAGCGAGTACGATGAACAAGGAATTTTCTAAGACATAAATACTTTTGTCTATGTTTTTAGTAGCAGGATCAATCATGCTTGCATCTTTAGAATGGTTAAAACAATATGTAGATATTAACATCTCCGTTGCGGAGCTGTGCGATAAAATTACCCGTGTCGGCCTGGAGGTTGACACTGTAACCCAACTGGGCAAGGGCCTGGAGGGTGTTGTTACCGGTAAGGTTATGGAAATTCACCGTCATCCCGACAGCGACCACCTGTGGGTTTGCATGCTGGATTACGGCCAAGGCGGCGAACCGGTGCAGATTCTTACCGGCGCGCAAAACGTACATCAATATGACATTGTGCCTGTTGCCGTAGTTGGCAGCGTACTGCCTCCGAGCGAGCGCAACCCTGAGGGCCTGAAGCTGAAAAAGGCTAAAATGCGCGGTCTTGATTCCTTCGGCATGCTGTGCAGTGCCGATGAGCTGGGAATTGAATCCAAGCTGCTGCTGCCGGAGCAAAGAAACGGCATCTTTATTCTGCCGGAAAATACTCCGATTGGCGTAGACATCAAAACCGTTTTAGGCTTGGATGATACCGTTATCGATATCGACCTGACCAGCAACCGTGCGGACTGCTTCAGCATTATCGGCTTGGCACGCGAAATCAGCGCTATTACCGGCTGTCCGCTGAAAATGCCCGCTATGGACGTTAAGGAAGCTGCCGCAGGTAAGGCCAGTGATTATGTAAATGTAAAAATTGATGCACCGGAGCTGTGCTCCCGCTTTGCTACCCGTGTGCTGAAGGATATCAAAATTATGCCTTCTCCCGAATGGATGCAGCGCCGTCTGCGTGCCTGCGGCGTGCGCCCCATCAGCAATGTAGTTGACGTTACCAACTATGTTATGCTGGAGCTGGGCCAGCCGATGCATGCTTATGATGCCGATAAGGTTGCAGGCCATACTCTGATTGTGCGCCGTGCTCAAGAGGGCGAAAAGCTCGTTACCCTCGACGGCAAGGAGCGTGAGCTGACCTCCGCTATGATTACCATCGGTGATGCCGAAAAGGCTGCCGGTCTCGGCGGTGTTATGGGCGGCCTTTTGACCGAGGTTACCGACGAAACCAAGAACGTTATTCTGGAGGCTGCTTCCTTCCACGGTCCTTCTATCCGCCGCACCTCCCGTGCGTTGGGCCTGCGCAGCGAAGCCAGCGGCCGTTTTGAGCGCGGCGTGGATACCATCCGCGACCATGACGCACTGAACCGTGCTGCTCACTTGCTGGAGCAGATGGGTGCCTGCGAAACCTTCAGCGGTATCGTAGAGGCTTATCCGGAAGAGCTGAAGCCGGCAGTAATCACTACTACCGCAGCAAAGATTAACGGCCGCATCGGCGTAAATATCGCAGAGGAAGAAATGGTTGCTATTCTTACCAAATTGGGCTTCGGCGTAGAAGCAAAGGACGGCGAGCTGCTGATTACCGCTCCTACCTGGCGCCGTGATATCGACTGCGATGCCGATATCAGCGAAGAAATTGCCCGTATGCATGGCTACGATTTCATCGAAAGCCATCAGCCGGAGTTGACCATCACCCAAGGCAGCCAGTCCGTACTGGACGATGTTAAGGACGATGTGCAGGATTACATGGTTGGCGCAGGCCTGAGCGAAATGATGACCTACAGCTTTATCAAGGCCAACGCTTATGATAAAATGCTGCTGGCAGCAGATGATGCACGCCGCAGCTGCATCGAGCTGCTGAACCCGATTACCGACGCTTTCTCCGTAATGCGCACCACCATGGTTCCGAGCGCACTGCAGACTGCCTCCTTCAACCTGCGCAACCACAACAACAGTGTTGCTCTGTTTGAAATCGGCCGTATCTTCCTGCCGAAGGCACTGCCGCTGACCGAGGATCCCGAGGAGCGCCAGCTGTTGACCGCAGTATTGAGCGGCAGCCGCAAAGCTCTCAACTGGTGCGACGATAAAGGCAACGTTGACTTCTATGATATGAAGGGCATCGTTGAAGGCCTGCTGGAAGCAATGCAGGTGAGCGATTACACCATGACTCGCAGCCAACAGCCGTATCTGCATCCGGGCAAGAGCTGTGACATCGTTGTCAATGGCGAGGTTATCGGTTCCTTTGGCGAGGTACACCCGGTAGTTCAGGAAAACTTTGAGCTGGATCAGGTTACCTACGTGCTGGAAATGGCCGTAGAGCCTTTGGTAGCAAGCGCAACCGCTGTACCGCAATATAAGCATCTGCCCAAGTTCCCGAGCATGAGCCGTGATATTGCCGTTGTTGTTCCGGCAGAGGTAACCAACGCCGAGCTGGAGCAGGTTATCCGTGCGCATGCAGGCGAGCTGCTGCAGGGTGTTCGTGTATTCGACATCTACACCGGCAAGCAGGTTGCCGCAGGCTGCAAATCCATGGCCTTCAACCTGACCTATCAGGCTGCAGACCGCACTCTGACCGACGCTGAGGTTGATGCTTCTATGAAGAAGGTAATCGCTGAGGTTGCTGAAGCATATAAGGCTAAGCTGAGAGATTAATTAAGATATAATTTATTACGTATAAAAGGACTCGTTGCCGCTGTTTAGCGGTGGCGAGTCCTTTGCGTTGATACAAAGATTCTGTTATGCAAATATTTGCTTTACAAAATCATATCAATGTACTATGATGATAGTGAGGACTAATATTTTTATTGAGGGGGTTTTCTTATGTACAAATTATGGAACATGTTAGAGGAAATGAAATCAGATGCTTATGAATGGGTGGAGCTTTCTCACTCTATGAACAATGACAGCCCGGTGTGGAGCGGTATTCCCGCAGGCTCGGTGGAGGTTAGCAAGACGGTTTTCGATTGGGGCAACCCGATGCTGGAATGTTTGATTCAGACCTTTAAATTCCCCGGCCAATACGGCACACACATTGACTTTCCCGGTCACTTTGTGAAGGATATGCCCTTGTCCGAAGCATTCGGCGCGCAGCAGATGCTGTTCCCCTTGTGCGTAATTGATATTACTGCCAAAGTTGCTGAGGATGTGCATTACGCTGTAACGGTTGAGGACATCAAGGCTTATGAAGCGGAATACGGACCGATTCCCGACGGCGCTTTTGTGGCACTGCGCACCGACTGGTATAAAAATTGGCCGGATATGGATAAGCTGAGCGGTATTGCTGCCGATGGCAGCGAAAACTTCCCCGGCTGGTCCCTGCCGGCGCTGCAATATATTTATGAAGAGCGCAATGCTGCAGCCAACGGCCACGAAACACTGGATACCGATGCTTCGGCAGAGGCTGCCAAGGCAGGCGATTTGGCGTGCGAGCGCTATGTGCTGGGCAAGGGCAAGCTGCAGATTGAAGTGCTGCAGAACCTGGACCGCGTGGCACCTGCGGGAGCATTGCTTGTTGCTGCCTGGCCGCGTATTGAAGGTGCGACCGGCCTGCCGGCGCGTGTGTTAGCGATTACTCCGAAAAAATAATAAATTTACAAGTGTTAAACTGACAGTTTAAAAATGAAGCGTACATATGACTTGCGAGTATGTACGCTTTTTTATTGGCGTGATATAATAAATATATCAGCAAACGAAGCTGCTGATTTGTAAAAGAAAAGGGAAGTAAGGTACACATGCGTAAATTAAAGTTTGTTTTTCAGATTATCATAGCCTTCATCGTGGCGCTGGCAGCGTACAGCGGCCTGTATCAGCCTAACGCCGAAAGCGTGCGCGCCGCAGTCAAAAACAACATGCCGCAGAGCATGCAACAGAAGCAGGATGCAAGCACAGCGCAGGGCAGACTGCGCATCAGCGTGCTGGATGTGGGGCAGGCGGATGCGATTTTGCTGCAGGATGGCAAGCGTAATATTATGGTTGACGTGGGCAACGACGTTAAGGACAAGGTTGGTGACAGCGGCGGCAGGCAGGCGCTGATTAAGGCGCTGGACAAAGCCGGAGTCAACAGGATTAAGACCGTTTTTGTGACGCACCATCATCGTGACCATATGGGCAATATCATGTACGTGCGCGGTAAATACGGCGTCAGCAATATTTATGACAGCGGTTATGTCAACAGCGGCTACAAGGCGTCCGTGGCGCTGAACAGTGATTTGCGCGCCGGCAGGTATAACGGACAGGCGCTGAAGGCCGGGGATACGATTAAGATTGATAAAAATTATTATATCGAGGTGCTGGCGCCGGGAGACTTCCTCAGCAAAAAGGACCTGAAGAATATGAATAATACCAGCCTGGTGCTGATGCTGCATTACGGCAGCTTTAAGATGCTGCTGACGGGTGATGCGGAGGCGCCGGTAGAGGATGCGTTGCAGCAAAAATACGGCACTGCGCTGCAGGCGGATGTGCTTAAGGTGGGCCATCACGGCAGCAAGACATCGTCCTATTGGCCGTTCATCAGCAAGGTTAAGCCTAAATACGCGCTCATCAGCTGCGGTGATTTTTCGATTTACAAGCATCCGAATAAGAACGTGGTGGGCAGCTTAACGCATCTTGGCGCGAAGGTGCTGACAACGCATGACCATGGTACGCTGACGGTAATAACGGATGGCAAGAGTTTTGATGTGCTGACGGAGCGGTAGAAGGTTGCCTAAGTAGAAGATGTGGGGTAGAATAGGGAATAGAAATTCTTTACAAATAACAAGATAATAGATAAATAGGTTTGAAAGGTGTGTTTGTGATGAAGAAAATATTGTATTTGTTAGTTTTGCTGCTGTCGCTGACTGCAACCTGTGCAGCCTTTAATCCGCCGCAGCCGCCGAGATGGTATTGGGTGGGATCTAATGCTCATTACGGGACGTGGATTGATACGGCAACGGCTAGATTTTATATAGGTAGTAAAGAGTATGGGCATAGTAATCATCAATGTGCGCTTGTATGGGTGGAATGGTATAACGCAGATAAAGATGAATATCTTATTTCGCATGATGAATATGATCTTGACTGCAGAATGAGTAGAACACTGCATGCTACGTTTTATAATAGTCAAAATGAAGTTATTAATTCGTATAACAGAAGCTATGCTGATTTTGAGGATATTATTCCCGGTACTAATGGAGAAGCGGTATATGATGCAGTAGTTATGTTGAAAGAAACAAGAGAGAATGCGCGGAGGTTGTAATGATGAAGCATTATGAGGTAGTGGCAGCAGTAATTGAGCATGACGGCAAGATTTTGTGCATGCAGCGTAATAAAGGCAAATTTGATTATGTAAGCTATAAATTTGAGTTTCCCGGCGGTAAGGTAGAGGCCGGCGAAGAGCGTCATACTGCGCTGGAACGCGAGCTGCGTGAGGAAATGGATATGGATATCAGCATTCCTGAGGATGCGTATCTGATGACGGTGGAGCACACCTATCCGGATTTTGCGATTACTATGCATGCGTATGTGTGCAAGTTGGCACAGCCCAAGTTCGTTATGAAGGAGCATGTGGCAGCAAAATGGCTAGCTCCGGCAGATTTAAGCAGCTTAGATTGGGCAGCAGCAGATATGCCGATTGTGGAGCGCTTGCAGCATGAGGAGATTGAATAATCGTGAATAGCAGTGAACTTGCCTTGTATCTTGAGGCGGGCTTTATTGATTTTAATATTGAAACTGACGAGCGCTTTTTGCCGAAGATATTAACCAATAACCAGCAGGAGCAGGTAAAGGTATTAGAAAACCTGCTGTTTGAGCTGGAGCATTGTGATGAATTTTTCTTTTCTGTAGCGTTTGTGACTAATAGCGGTATTGCCTGCTTGATTGATACGCTGAAGGAATTGGAAAATAAGCATATCAAGGGAAAGATTTTGGCTTCGCAATACCAAAACTTTACGGAACCGCGAGCATTGCGCAGATTACTGCAGTTTCCTAATCTTGAATTGAAGATAATCACCTCTGATTATAATTTCCATGCCAAGGGTTACTTGTTCCATACACACGCAACCTCTGCTAAGGATGAAAATTACACTATGATTGTCGGCAGCAGTAATTTGACGCAAAGTGCGCTGACTGTTAACCGTGAGTGGAATGTGCAGCTTTCTTCCATGAAGAATGGTGCTTTAATCAGGCAGATGCAGGAGGAGCTTAATCAGGCGTGGGATGATGCTACACCTGTTACCGAGGAATGGATTGCAGCCTATGAGCGCATTTATGGCGAAGCTCGCAGTCAACGACAACGTGCTTATACCAAGATACATAAGCTGTATAAAATCAATCCTAATAAAATGCAGGCAGCAGCCTTGCAAAATATTGCAGCACTCAGGGCAGAGGGCAAGAATCGCGCTCTGCTGATTTCTGCTACCGGTACCGGTAAAACGTATCTTTCGGCCTTTGATGTGAGGGCAGCGCAGCCTAAACGCTGCTTGTTTATAGTGCATCGAGGGCTGATTGCGCGTAAATCAAAGGAAAGCTTTGAGCAGATTATTGATGAGCATATTACTACAGGCTTGTTTACCAGCGGTCACAGAGAAATAGACAGGGATTATGTGTTTGCTACGGTGCAGACCTTGGTGAAGGATGAAAACCTGCATGCCTTTGCGCCGGATGCGTTTGACTATATTATTATCGACGAAGCACACCATGCAGGAGCAAAAAGCTATCAAAAGGTGCTGAGCTATTTTAAGCCTAAGTTTTTACTGGGTATGACGGCAACGCCGGAGCGTTCTGATGACTGCGATATTTTTAAAACCTTTGACCATAATATTGCTTACGAAATCCGTTTGCATCAGGCCTTGGCTGAAAATATGCTGGTGCCGTTTCATTATCACGGCGTAAGCGAAATTGTTGTAGATGGCGAGCTTTTAGATGATAATGCCGATTTTGTGCGCCTGACGAGTGAAGAACGTGTCAAAAATATCCTGTATTATGCAGATTTTTATGGCTGTGACCAGGGGCGCGTCAAGGGTATAGTCTTTTGCAGCAGAATAGAAGAAGCGAAAGCCTTGTCAGAGGCGTTTAATAAGCATGGCAAAAAAGCAGCCTTTTTGGCTGGTGCTACCAGTGAGGAAGAGCGTGCAAGGCTTATCAAACGTCTTGAAAGCGACGAGGATGGCGTAGATAAGCTCGATTATCTTTTCTCCGTTGATGTTTTGAATGAAGGCGTAGATATTCCTTCTGTAAATCAGATTATCATGCTGCGTCCTACGCAATCTGCCATTGTCTTTGTGCAGCAGCTTGGCCGTGGTCTGCGTAAGAGCAAGGCAAAGCGCTATCTGGAGGTTATTGATTTTATCGGTAACTATGAAAATAATTACATGCTGCCAATAGCGTTGTATGCCGACCGCAGCTGCAGCAAGGAAAAGCTGCGTCGCATTGTGCATAATAACTTTTTACCGGGGGCATCGACGGTTTATTTTACCGATGTAGTGCGTGAGCGAATTTTTGAATCCTTAAATAAAAATAATTTTCTGGAGCTGCGTCAGCTAAAGGAATCTTATCAGTTAGTTAAATCTAAGCTTGGTCATGCACCGATGATGCTTGATTTTCTGGCTTTGGGTGACAAGGATCCATATCTGTTTATCCAAAAGAAGAAATCCTATTACAACTTCAGACAGTATGCAGATCCTTACGAAAGCACGTTAAATGCCTCTCAGTGCAAGCTGTTGGAGTTTATCTGCTTGGAGCTTGCTAATGGCAGACGCTTGGAAGAGGTTGCGCTGCTGCGCTATTTAATGCAGCATACGCAAATTGACGTGCCTGCATTTATGCAATATATGCAGGATAAATACCAGCTTACTACCTCGGCAGCAACGGTTGCCAGCGTAGTGAATGTATTGAGTATGCAATTTTTTAAGACTGCTGATGCCCAAAAATATGGTAATATGCCGTTGGTGAATGCGAATGCAGATAGCATTTGCTTAAGTGAAAAATTTAGCAGCATGCTTGCAAATAAAGAATTTTACGGCTATGTTAATGATGCTTTGGCTTATGCGGAAAAACGCTTTTTGTCTGATTATAAGCCAGCAAAATTTTATCATGGCTTCAAGCTGTATGGTTCGTATACGCGTAAGGATGTCTGCCGTATATTGAATTGGGCGAAGGATGAAAGCGCTGTTGTTTATGGCTACAGAGTTAAATACAACACTTGTCCGATATTTGTAACCTATAAAAAGGATGAAAATATCAGCGAAAGCACTAAATACGATGACAGATTCGCCAGTCCTACGATTTTCAACTGGCAGACGCGCAGCAGAGTAAATATTGATTCGCCTGAGGTAGTGGCGATTGAGCAGCCGGAAACACTGAAGCTCCTGTTTATCAAAAAGAGTGATGCTGAGGGATCAGAGTTTTACTTTATGGGCGAAATGCTGCATAAGCAGAGCATTGGTACAACGATTACCGGCAATAAGGGCGAAAAGCTTTCGATTGTGCAAATGTTTTATGAAATGAAAACGCCGGTAGAAGCAAAGATTTATGATTATTTTGAAGGATGATAGTTTGAGAACGCTGTGAAGGTTGTTCTTGGGCGTTGCGTCAGATAAGGCTGGCGCTAAGCAAAAACCCTACGGAGGTATACCATGGAAAAACCAATAATTAAAGACGAAGCCTTTTTGGCACAAAAATCGCAGCCTGCAACCTTTATGGATATTGCAGTAGCGCAGGATTTATTAGATACGCTCGCAGCGCATGCGGACCGCTGCGTGGGCCTGGCAGCAAATATGATCGGTGTGTCCAAATGCGTTATCGCCGTAAATATCGGCCCTACGAATATTGCGATGCTGAACCCGGAGATTATCAAGCGCTCCGGCAAGTACATGACGGAAGAAGGCTGCCTGTCGCTGGAGGGCGAGCGTGCTGCAGTGCGCTACGAAAAAATTACGGTGGCTTATCAGGATATGCAGTTCAAAAAGTGCAAGCAGAGCTTCAGCGGCTTTACGGCGCAGATTATCCAGCATGAGATTGACCATTGCCATGGTATTATAATTTAAGCGCAGGGATTGCCCGAGAGGCTGCAAAGTGCTTATTTATACAAAAAGAATGTTAGAGCTTATCTTAGAAAATATCGTTACTGCTCCCGAAAGGCTTGGCCTGCCTGCGGCGTATGCCAAGTCCGACGTGCTGCTTTTCAGGCAGTATGGGCGTTATGACACGGTTGCGGTGCAGCGCGAGGGCAGGCAATTATTAAAGCGTACGGAAGCATTGCAGGCGGAGTATGATATCACTGCTTTGCCAAGGCTTAGCAAGCAATATGCCGAGTGGAGCAAAAAGCTGCAGCAGCTAAAGTTTAAACGCCTGCTGCACGGTGAATTTGCTGCGGGCAAGGGTATTACGCTTTATGTGAAGGCTATCAGGCAGGAATGTGCTGAGCATGGCTGGGATTACGCTGCCTATTATGATTCCGTGCTGGTGCATGAGCGTGTGCATCTGCTGCATTATCAGGCGGTGCTGGCGCACTTCGGCGCTGCCGGCGCTGCGGTACAGAGTGCGGAGTACAAGCAGGCGCAACGCTATTGGTACGGCCGGCAGACGGAGGCGGCGCAGGCTGCCGTGGTCAAGGAAACGCTGGCGGAGTTTGCCCGCTGGCTGTGGTGTTTGCAGCAGGGGCATTTGGCGCTGGCGCAGGCGTTTTTGCAGACGCGCGAGGAGGCGCAGGCGTGCATTCCGCACTATCCTTATGCAGGAGTGCGGGGACTGTGCGCGTTGCACGCAAGTTCGCCGCAGGCTGTAGTGCGGGCGTACAGCGAGCTGTGGCAGCTGTCACTGACGAGCTGGCAGCAGGCGTATTCGCGGATAAAGCAGCTGTAGCGCAGCAAAATAGGGACAAAAATAACAGCCCAATTCTCATATCAGAGTCTTGGGCTGTTTTCTTATGCAATTTTTTAGGCAAAGCCAAGCATTAAGCCGATTTGTCTTACGATAAACGCCACGCACCAAGCCACAACAAGCTCATAGCCCATAAGGCAGAGCGTGCTGGTATCCGAGTTCAGCTCGCGGCGGATGGTAGCCAGCGCTGCTACACAGGGCGGATAGAGCAGGCAGAACACCAGGAAGGTGTAGGCTGTGAGCGGCGAAAAGAGGCTTGCCAGATCAGGCGCACCGCCGCTGCCGACTGCCAAAACGGAAAGCGTACTAATGACAACCTCCTTGGCGGTAATGCCGCAGATGAGCGAGGTTGTTGCCTGCCAACTGCCGAAGCCTAGCGGTGCGAAAATAGGTGCCGCCAGCTTGCCGATGGAAGCGATAACGCTGTCGGAGGCATCTACCATGTAAAAGCGGATGTCAAAGTTCTGCAGGAACCAGACGATGATGCTGACGAGGAAAATAACCGTGAAGGCCTTATGCAGAAAGTCCTTGGCCTTATCCCACATATGCATGATGATGTTGCGCGCCGTCGGCAGGCGGTAGGCAGGCAGCTCCATGACAAAGGGGACCGGCTTGCCACGGAACACCAGGCTGTTGAGCAAAAAGCCGGAGAGAATAGCAACGCAGATACCGGTGAGATAGAGCGAAAGCATGACCAGTCCGCCGTTATGCGGGAAGAAGGCGGCAATGAACATACCGTAGATGGGGAGCTTGGCGCTGCAGCTCATGAACGGTGTGAGCATGATGGTCATTTTGCGGTCGCGCTCACTGGCGAGAGTGCGTGATGCCATGATGGCCGGCACGCTGCAGCCGAAGCCGATAATCATCGGAACGAAGGACGAACCGGAGAGACCTATTTTACGCAGCATCTTATCCATAACGAAGGCAACACGCGCCATGTAACCACTGTCCTCCAGCATCGAAAGGAAGAAGAATAGCGTAACGATGGTCGGCAGGAAGGAAAGCACGGCACCGACACCGGAGAAGATGCCGTCGATAATCAGCGAATGCATCGGCGGTGCAATATCCAGCACGGTGAGCGTGTTATCAACCGAAGCTGTTACAGCGTCGATGACATCACTGAGGATGTCACTGAGAAAGGCGCCGATAACGTCAAAGGTGAGCCAGAAAACAAGGCCCATGATAAGCACGAAAATAGGGATAGCATAGAATTTATGCGTCAGATAAAGATCGATTTTGACGGAGCGCAGCTGTGCTTCCGTATGCTTTGGCTTCTGCACGGTCTGCGTGCAGAGGTCCTCGATATAGGCGTAGCGCATATCTGCCAGCGCCGCTTCCTTATCCGTTTTGAGGTTTTGCTCCATCTCGGTAACGAAGTGGCCGATGATATCACATTCGTTTTCCGAAAGCTGCAAAGCCTTGGCGAAATCGCTGTCACCTTCGATAAGCTTGGTGGCGGTAAAGCGCAGCGGCAGGTTCTGGCGGCGTGCTTTGGTTTCGATTAAGTGGGCGATACTGTGAATAGCGGTATGCACAGGACCGCTGCAGAAATCAAGGCGTTGTGGCAGCTGCTGGTTTTGCGCTACCTCTACGGCGCGGCGCAAAAGCTCGCCTACGCCCTCGCCGGAGTTGGCGGTGATGGGGACAACCGGCACGGTCAGCGAATCCTCCATTGCCTTGATGTCAATACTGCCGCCGCTGCCGGTGAGCTCGTCCATCATGTTGAGGGCGATGACCATCGGGATATTCAGCTCGATGAGCTGCAGCGAAAGATAGAGGCTGCGTTCGATATTAGTTGCGTCAATGACGTTGATAATTGCGTCCGGCTTATTGTATAACAGCAGGTCACGCGTAACAATTTCCTCCGAGGTGTAGGGAGAAAGTGAGTAAATGCCGGGCAGGTCGATAACGCCTGCGTCGGGTACGGCGAGAATCGTACCTTCCTTTTTCTGGACGGTTACGCCGGGAAAGTTGCCGACGTGCTGGTTACTGCCGGTTAGATAGTTGAACAGCGTGCTTTTGCCGCAGTTCTGGTTGCCGACGAGGGCGAAATGCAGCTTCATGCTTCGCTCACCTCCGGCGTAACGGTGATTTTTGCGGCTTCCTCCGCACGCAGCGTCAGCTCGTAGCCACGCAGGGAGATTTCCAGCGGGTCACCGAGCGGTGCGCGCTTACGTACCATGACGCGTGTGCGGGGTGTGAGCCCCATATCAAGAAGACGGCGACGCAGAATGCTGCCTTCGCCGCCGACCTTAGCGATGATAGCCTCCTGACCTAAGGGAAGCTTATCTAATGTTGTAGTTTCCATGATTTGACCTTCTTTGAGTGATTTTGCTTAAGCTTTAATTATATATATGAAGCATGAAGCGGTCAAGTAGAACAAAGCTTTTAGCGATAAACTTTAATTAAAAAATATACAATGTCGATTTTGTTACAGCTTTACATGAAGGTGCCATTGGTGAGACGGATTTTTTCTGTTTTGGCTTCTGCCAGCTGTCCCTGATTAATCATACCATATTTATGCATAGCCGCCAGCACCAGCAGCTGACGTTTTTTGCAGCCCTCGGGGTTTTCCAGCGGATTGAGGCTGGTGGGCGCGTAGGGAAGCGAGGCGATGACGGCGGCCTCGGCCAGAGTCAGCGCCGAAGGTGCCTTGCCGAAGTAGGTTTTGCTGGCCTGCTTAATGCCGGTGGAGCCTGCGCCGAAGTAGGTGGTGTTCAGATAAAGCTCCAGAATTTCGTCCTTGCTGTAATTGTCCTCCAGCATGAGTGAGAGCACAGCCTCTTCAATTTTACGCTCCATGCTTTGCTCGTGCGAAAGAAAAACGTTTTTGACAAATTGCTGCGTCAGCGTGCTGCCGCCCTGCACTACCTCGCCGGCGTTGATGTTGGCCAGTGCGGCGCGCAGAATGCCTTCTACGGCAATAGCACCATGATTATAAAAAGCGTGGTCCTCAATAGCAATCAGCGCCTGCGGTATATCGCGCGACATGGCATCAAGACTGGTCCAGTTTGGGTTTTGACGGATAGGATCGATAACCTCATCCATATTAAAGGCCAGATAGAATTTATGTACGGGCGAGGGCCATTCCTCCTTGGGAGGAAGCAGGCTGGTGAAAAGAGCCATAGCTGCGGATTTTTCGTGCTTGCTGATTTTTTGCTGCTCCTGCTGTACGGGGGTGGTAGGCTGAGCCTTATCCGTAATGTTGTCATAACCCACCATGCCTATAAAAATAAGCAAAGCCATGATAATGATTTTAAACATAAGATACACCTCGTTAGTAATTTTGATATATTTTAAACAGTGACGTGTATAGCTTTCACGTCTATTGTAACAATAAAGTGTGAATTTGGCAAAAAATACTGGTATATTTACCTTTTAGGTAGTAAAATAAGATTGTAAAATGGATTATTGTCCCTTAAATTTTACAAAAAAATTCACAAAGTGCTTGCAAAATTATACAGTTTAGTTGTATAATTATCGAGTACAAAGGAGGATGGATATGAAAGCAAGTGTTATCGGTGCAACAGGCTATGCAGGAGTTGAGCTTCTGCGACTTCTGGACGGACATCCGGAAGCGGAAATTGCCGTGATTACCTCTGAAAGCAGTACGGGAGAGGCGATTGCTTCTATGTATCCGCATTTGTCAGGACGCATTGAAAAGAATTTGCAGTCTATGCAGGAGCTGGATGCTATTGCAGCAGCAAGTGATGTGATTTTTATTGCCTTGCCTCATGGCCATGCTATGAAGATAGGCAAGCAGCTGCGAGGAAGCAAGACCAAGATTATTGACCTCGGCGGCGATTATAGATTTAAGGATTACCATGTGTTTGAACAGTGGTACAAGGTGAAGCATGAGGACCCGGAGGCACAGGCTGTCTACGGACTGACCGAGCTTTTCCGCGATAAGGTGCGCGGGGCGCAGCTGGTGGCAAATCCCGGCTGTTACACAACCTGCAGCATTCTGGCGCTGGTGCCGCTTTTAAAATATAAGCTGATTGAAACTAAGGGCATTGTGATTGATGCCAAAAGCGGTACGACCGGTGCGGGACGCAGTTTGAAGGCAGGCAGCCTTTACTGCAGCGTCAACGAAAGCTTTAAGGCCTACGGTGTTGCTTCGCACCGCCATACGCCGGAAATCGAGCAGATTTACAGCGAATTTGCCGGTGAGGATGTAGTGATTCAGTTCACACCGCATCTGCTGCCTGTGGACCGCGGTATTTATGCAACCTGCTACGCACAGCTGAAGCAGGGCGTAACGGATGCCCAAATTGAAGAGGCCTATCAGGCGATGTACGGCGATGAATTTTTCATCCGTCTGCGCGGCAAGGGTGTTTGCCCTGAATTGAAGAATATTCGCGGCTCCAACTATGTGGACCTTGGCTGGCAGACAGATAAGCGTACAGGCCGTATTATTGTAATGAATTGTATTGATAATCTGGTCAAGGGTGCTGCGGGACAGGCAGTGCAGAACATGAATGTAATGTTTGGTATTGATGAAGCTGCCGGCCTGCGTCAGCTGCCGCTTGTTCCTTAAGCTTGTTATAACTATTATACTATAAAACGGTGCTTTGCGGTGATGCCGCCGTAGAAGAAAAGATGAAAGCACCTGAGAAAGAGGGGAATCTCATGAAGAAAATCGAAGGCTGGGTGACTGCGCCGCAGGGCTTCCTTGCTGCCGGCGTCAAGGCCGGTATCAAAGCCAGCGGCAATCATGATGTAGCTGTAATTTTCAGTACCGTGCCTGCTGCCTGCGGTGCGGTATTTACACAAAATAAAATGTGCGCTGCTCCTGTGCTCGTGAGCCGCGAGGTCAACAAGCACGGCTATGCACAGGCTATTGCCGTAAACAGCGGCTGTGCCAACGCCTGCACGGGCGAGCAGGGCCTGGCGGATGCAAAAAAAATGCAGGCGCATACGGCAGAGCTTTTAGGCATTGCGCCGGAAGCAGTCTTTGTCTGCTCCACCGGTGTTATCGGCCAGTTCCTGCCGATGGACAAGCTGCTGACCGGCATTGCCGATGCTGTTGACAGCTTGGACGAATGCGAGGGTGAAAGCTGCGCTATGGCGATTCAGACTACGGATACCTTTATTAAACACGCTGCCTATGAAACGGAAATCGGCGGCAAGAAGGTAACCTTTGCCGGTATTGCCAAGGGTGCGGGCATGATTCATCCGAACATGGCAACTATGCTGACCTTCATTACTACCGATGTTGCCGTTGCTCCCGATGTGCTGAAGCGCGCGGTAAAAAAGGCTGCCGACAAATCCTTCAACATGGTTGTTGTCGACGGCGATACCAGTACCAACGACAGCATGATTGTGCTTGCCAACGGTCTTGCCGAAAACGAAATCATTCTTTCGGAGGAGCATCCGGACTATCCGGCCTTCTTTGAAGCGCTGGTGGCCTGTGCAACTGACCTTGCCAAAATGATTGCTCATGATGGCGAGGGCGCTACCAAATTTCTGGAGGTAAATGTTACCGGTGCCGCAACCTGGGAGGATGCCAAAACCGCAGCGATGGCTATTGCCAAATCGCCGCTGGTAAAAACAGCCTTCTTCGGTGAGGACCCGAACTGGGGACGCATTGTCTGCGCTGCAGGCTACAGCGGCGCTGCCATGGAGGCAGATAAGGTAAATCTTTCTATCGGCGGTATCCGTCTGGTAGAAAACGGCATGAACTGCAATGTGCCTGCCGAAAAGCTGGCGCCGACCATGGCTGAGCATGATATTTCCATGAGCATTGACCTGGGTGCCGGTGAGGAAAGCGCAACTGTGTGGACTTGCGATTTCAGTTATGAGTATGTGAAGATTAACGGCGAATACCATACTTGAGCGAAGGCATCTTTAGAGAGAAGCAATAATAAATATAAACGCAAGACAAATATAAAAAAATGAGGGAGGACATCACCTATGTTAATGAACGAACAACAAGTACATACCTTAATAGAAGCACTGCCGTATCTGAGCAATTTTAAAGATAAAACCATTGTCGTAAAATATGGCGGCAACGCTATGCTTAACGATGATTTGAAAAACAAGGTGCTGCAGGATATTTTGTTCCTGCAATACGCCGGCATGCGTCCGGTAGTTGTTCACGGCGGCGGTCCGGAAATCAGCCGTCAGCTGGAGCAGGCCGGTAAAAAGAGCGAATTTGTCGGCGGTTTGCGCGTAACCGATGCAGAATCCGCAGCTATTGCCGAAATGGCGCTTGTAGGCAAAATGAACACTGATCTTGTCGGCCGCCTGAACGCTTTGGGCGGTAAGGCTGTCGGCCTCAACGGCAAGGATGCTAACCTGCTGAAGGCTAAAAAATATCTGGCTGATGTTTATGAAAACGGTGAGGTTAACCTGGTAGATATCGGCTTTGTCGGCAACGTTAAGGAGGTCAATACCGATTTGATTAACTGCCTGCTCGACGGCGGTTATATTCCTGTAATCGCTCCGACCGGCGTTGGTGATGAGGGTGAAACCTATAACATTAACGCAGATGTTGCTGCCGGTGAAATTGCCGGTGCGCTGAAGGCAGAAAAGCTGCTGGTGCTGACCGATGTCCGCGGCATTTATTCTGCATACCCGGATGAAAACAGCTTCATTTCTACTCTGAGCTTTGAAAAGGCTCATGAGCTTATTCTTAAGGGCAGCATTGACGGCGGTATGATTCCTAAGGTTCGCTCCTGCATTAAGGCTCTTAGCGGCGGTGCCAAGAAAACACATATTATTGACGGCCGTGCCGAGCATTCTATTCTGATGGAGCTTTTCAGCGACAAGGGCGTTGGTACCGAGGTAGTTAAAGAAATCTGACAGCAGGGGCTTGTATGAGGGGGAGATATTCTTGACAATGGATAAAAAAACAATTATAGAAGAAACAGAAAAATATTATCTGCCTGTTTTCGGCAGATATCAGATGGTTATGGAGCTTGGCCAGGGCTGCCGTGTGTGGGACAACGAGGGCAATGAGTATGTAGATGCTTTTGCCGGTATCGCTGTCAACAGTCTTGGTTACAATCATCCGGTGCTGGTGAAGGCTATCAGTGAGCAGGCTGCCAAGCTGATGCATTGCTCCAACCTGTATTATACCGAGATTCAGGCGAAGGCCTTGCGTGTTGTTGCCGAGGCTACCGGCATGGACCGCATTTTCTTTGCCAACTGCGGCGCAGAGGGCAATGAGGGCGCTATGAAGCTGGCGCGCAAATACGGCGTGAGCAAAGCACCTACGAAATATAAAATTATTTCTGCGGACGAATCCTTCCACGGACGCACCTTTGATACGCTGGCTGCTACCGGTCATGATTATTATCACGTCGGCTACGGTCCGCTGAGCCCCGGACACGTGCTTGTGCCCTACGGCGATATTAAGGCGCTGGAGGCACAGATGGATGATGATGTCTGCGCTGTTCTGCTGGAGCCTATCCAGGGTGAGGGCGGCGTACATGTACCGTCTGGCGAATATCTGCAGCAGGTGCGTGCGCTTTGCGACAAGCATGATGCACTGCTGATTTTTGACGAGGTGCAGACCGGTGTTGCGCGTACCGGCAAATGGTTTGCTTATATGCACAGCGGCGTGAAGCCTGATATCCTGACCTTTGCCAAGGGCATCGGCGGCGGCTTCCCGGTTGCAGGCTTTGCTGTGCCGGAGCGTCTGGCGCATGTGTTTAAGCCGGGTGACCACGGCGGCACCTTCGGCGGTAACCCGCTGGCCTGCGCCGCTGTGTACGCAACACTGACGACTATTAAGTCCGAAGGACTGGTAGACAAGGTTGCGGAGAAGGGCGAATACTTTAAGAATGAGCTGCGTAAGCTGCAGGAAAAATATCCTGACAAGGTTACCGATGTCCGCGGCTGCGGCCTGATGCTTGGCATGGAGGTTGCAGGCGAGGGCAAGCCGATTGTGGAAAGCTGTTTGGCGAACAATGTTATTGTGAACTGCACTGCGGGCAATGTTATCCGCATTGTACCACCGCTGATTATCAGCAAGGAAGAAATTGATATCGTGGTTGCTGCGCTGGATAAGGCGCTGGCGGCCTGTTAAAAAACGAGAGGGGATAAAAAATGAGTTTAAAAGACAAAGACCTGATTTCTATTCATGACCTTAGCGTAGGCGAGGTCGCAACAATTCTTGATGTGGCAAAAAAATTGAAACGTAAGCAAAAGGCCGGTGAGCCTCACCAATATTTGAAGGGCAAAACTTTGGCTATGCTGTTCTCCAAGGCTTCTACCCGTACCAGAACCTCTTTTGAGGTAGGCTTCTGGCAGCTGGGCGGCCATCCGATTTATCTGAGCGATTCCGCTTCCCAAATCGGCCGCGGCGAGCCTATCCGTGATACCGCGCGTGTACTTTCCCGCTTCGTTGACGGTATTATGATCCGTACCTTCTCCCATGATTCCGTTATTGAGCTGGCTAAATATGCAAGCGTTCCCGTTATCAACGGTCTGACCGATTTGCTGCATCCCTGCCAGGCTCTGACCGATATCTTCACTATTCAGGAGAAGATGAAGGTGCTCAAAGGCCGTAAGCTGGTTTATGTAGGTGATGGCAACAACATGGCACACTCTTTGATGTTTGCCTGCGCCAAGGTTGGCATGAACATGATCTGCGCCAGCCCGAAGGGCTATCAGCCTGACCCGGAAATCCTGCGCTTGGCACAGGAGGATGCTGCCCAAACCGGCTGCAGCATTACTGTAGAGGAGGATCTCTTCAAGGCTGCTAAGGGCGCCGACGTGCTCTATACCGATGTATGGACCAGCATGGGCGAGGAAGCAGAGCGTGAGGTTCGTTTCAAAGCACTGCATAATTATCAGATTAACCAGGCGCTGCTGAACGAAGCACGTCCGGAAGCAATCGTTCTGCACTGCCTGCCTGCACACCGCGGTGAAGAAATTACCGAGGAAGTACTGGAAGGACCGCAATCTGTAGTATTCGACCAGGCAGAGAACAGACTGCACGTACAAAAGGCTATTATGGCGCTGCTGATGAGCGACGAAGTACTCTAAATCAGGTCTTGAATGTATAAATATAACGGCTGAGCGTATAGTTTATATGCTTAGCCGTTCTTGTATACAGACAAAATTTTCTGAAATAAGCTATATTTTAGGTTTTTTGTTACATCTAGTACACAAAAAGTATTGTATACATGCGCTTAAATACTTGATTTATGCATAAAAAGGGTATATAATACAAGAAGTTTGTAAGTTTATTCACTAATGCATAGCATTATACAGAAATGGGAGGCTATTATAATGAAAAAAGAAGATATTAAGAAAGTAGTTCTGGCTTACTCCGGTGGCCTTGATACATCCGTAATCATCCCCTGGCTGAAAGAGCATTACAACAACTGCGAAGTTATCGCTGCCTGCGCTGACCTTGGCCAAGGCGACGAACTGGAACCCGTTCATGACAAAGCACTGAAAACCGGTGCTAGCAAATGCTACATCATGGACCTGAAAGAAGAATTCATCAGCGACTATGTATGGCCCACCGTTAAAGCCGGCGCTGTATACGAAAAGAAATACCTGCTGGGTACTTCCTTCGCTCGTCCGCTGATTGCTAAAAAATTAGTTGAAATCGCTGAAAAAGAAGGCGCTGACGCTATTGCTCACGGTGCTACCGGTAAAGGCAATGACCAGGTTCGTTTCGAACTGTCCGTAAAGGCTCTGGCTCCGCAGCTGGCAATCATCGCTCCGTGGCGTGAGTGGGAACTGCGCAGCCGTGACCAGGAAATCGACTATGCTGCAGCACACAACATTCCTATCCCTGTATCTCATGACCATGACTACTCCATGGACCGCAACATGTGGCATCTGTCCCATGAAGGCAGCGACCTGGAAGATCCGTGGAATGCACCGAAAGATGAACTGTTCATCGTTACCAACATTCCTGAAAAAGCTCCCGACAAACCGGAATATGTTGAGCTGGAATACGTTGAAGGCGTGCCTGTAAGCGTTAATGGCGAAAAACTCAGCCCGGCTAAGCTCGTTGAAAAACTGAATGAAATCGGTATCCGCAATGCTGTTGGTATCACCGATATGGTTGAAGACCGTCTGGTTGGTATGAAATCCCGTGGCGTTTATGAAAACCCTGCCGGTGCTATCATCTACTACGGCCACAATGATCTGGAAAACCTTTGCCTGGACCGTGCAACCCAATCCTTCAAACAACAGGTTTCCATCCGTTATTCCGAGCTGGTTTACGATGGCATGTGGTTCAGCCCGCTGCGTGAGGCTCTGGATGCTTTCGTTAACGAAACTCAAAAAACCGTTACCGGTACTGTTCGCATGAAACTTTATAAAGGCAACATCTACAGTGCAGGCGTTAAATCCCCGTACTCCCTGTACAGCCAGGAATATGTAACCTTCGGCGAAGACGAAGTTTACAACCAGGCAGATGCTACCGGCTTCATCAACCTCTTCGGCCTGCCGCTGAAAGTTAGAGCGCTGATGAAGAAAGGCAACCTGAAATAATGGCCAAGCTTTGGGGCGGTCGTTTCAGTAAGAATACGAACGAATTGGTGGACGCATTTAATGCGTCCATTGATTTTGATAAGCGTTTATATCACGAGGATATCCGCGGCAGCATTGCACATGCCGGTATGCTGGCTAAATGCGGTATCATTCCGGCAGAGGACGGGGAGAAGATTATTGCCGGTCTGAAAGATATTCTGGCTGATATTGAAGCAGGCAACTTCCATTTTGACGTTGCGCTGGAGGACATTCACATGAATGTGGAAGCGCGTCTGACCGAACGCATCGGCAGCGCCGGCGCTCGTCTGCATACCGCACGCAGCCGTAACGACCAGGTTGCGCTCGATATGCATATGTATATGAAGCGTGAGGTTGCCGAAATTGCCGAGCTTTTACTTAAATTTGAAGAAGCTCTTTTAACAGTTGCCAAAAAGCACGAAAAAACTCTGATGCCGGGTTATACCCATCTGCAGCGTGCGCAGCCGATTACCTTTGCTCATCATATGCTGGCATATTTCAATATGCTGCAGCGTGACTTCCGCCGCCTGTTGGGCGTTTGGGAAGGTGCGGATATGATGCCGCTGGGTGCCGGTGCGATTGCAGGCACTACGTTCCCCATCGACCGCTTTATGGTTGCGGAGGAGCTGAACTTCGGCACAGTTTATCCGAACAGCATGGACGCAGTAAGCGACCGTGACTATATCATTGAATTCCTTTCCTTTGCTTCCACCCTCATGATGCACATGAGCCGTCTGAGCGAGGAAATCTGCCTTTGGAGCAGCACCGAATTCGGCTTTGTGGAGCTGGACGATGCTTTTGCCACCGGCTCTTCCATGATGCCGCAGAAGAAGAACCCTGATATTTCCGAGCTGGTACGCGGTAAAACCGGCCGTGTGTATGGTCATCTGATGGCTATGCTGACTACGGCTAAAGGCCTGCCGCTGACCTATAACAAGGACCTGCAGGAGGATAAGGAAGGCTTCTTCGACGCTATCGACACCGTTAAATTCACGTTGGCTGTTTATCGTGATATGATTCTGACGATGACGGTTAATGTGGACAAGATGGCGCAGGCAGTGAGCAAGGATTTCTCCAATGCCACCGACCTGGCAGACTATCTGGTACGTAAGGGACTGCCCTTCCGTCAGGCACATGAGGTTGTCGGCAAATGCGTTGCTTACGCAATTCATCAGGGCAAATTCCTGCCGGAGATTTCTCTGGAGGAATACAAGCAGTTCTCCGACCTCTTCGAGAGTGATTTGCTGGTAGCTCTGAAGCCCGAGCATTGCGTAGAAGCACGTAAATCCTACGGCGGCCCAGCTTTCTCCGAAAACGAGAAGCAGTTCGCTATCGGGGACAAGGTGCTGGCTGTGCAGCAGGCTAAGCTGGAGGAGCTGCAAAGCAAGCTGTAATTAAAAGTAACGCGCCAAGCGCATAAAAAATGAGCAAGACAGTAGTGAAAAACTACTATCTTGCTCGTTTTGTTTGTGCTGATGTTATTTGAAGAACATAGCGTAATAGCCGTTGAAGAAGATGTACAGGACAATCAGAGGCAGAATGTAGGTTGCGTAGAAGCGCATCCATTTCGGGAAGCCAATGCCCTTGCCGGTATCAACCTCTTCAATGAATTTGTTCCAGCCCCAACCGTAGCGGGTAGTGCAGAAGGCCAGGAAGATGAGGCTGCCTAAAGGCAGAATGTTGTTGCTGACGAGGAAGTCTTCCAGATCCAGCACGCAGGTGCCTTTGCCCAGAGGCTCAAAGCCGCTCCAGATATTGAAGCCGAAAACGCAGGGCAGGGACAGCAGAATCATGCCGATAACAGCAAAGGGGATGAGGCGACGGCGGTCACCGCCGGTCAGCTCGCAGATGCTGGAGATAATCATTTCGAATACGGCAATAACAGTGGACATTGCCGCAAAGAGCATGAAGAGGAAGAAGAGGGTGCCCCAGATACGTCCGCCGTTCATAGCGTTGAAGACGTTGGGCAGGGTGATGAAGAGCAGGTTCGGGCCTGCATCCGGCTGAATGCCGAAGCTGAAGCATGCCGGGAAGATAATCAGACCGGCAACGATTGCTACGAAGGTATCGAGGAACATAATCCACAGCGCTTCGTTGGTGAGCTTCTGCTCTTTGCCGATGTAGCTGCCGAAGATAGACAGAGAACCCATGCCGATGCTCAGTGTGAAGAAGGCCTGGCCCATAGCAGCGAAGATTACCTCGCGTACACCGTGCTCGGCAATTTTGCCGAAATCGGGGTAGAGGTAATACTTGAGGCCGGCTTCACTGCCCGGAAGCAGCATGGAGTTGGCTGCAAGCACAACCATCAGCACGATGAGGAAGGCCATCATAACCTTGGTGATGCGTTCAACGCCGTTGCGAACGCCCAGGTAGCAGACACCGAAGCAGAGCATGATAATGATTGCCATGTTGCCGGCCATAGTTGCCGGGTCCTGCAGCAGAGCACCGAAAACGCCTTTGATGCCCTGTGCGTCAAGACCGGAAAGATCACCGACAGCCATTTTATAGAGGAAATAGAGCATCCAGCCGCTGACGGTGGTGTAGAACATCATCAGGATGATGTTGCCGGCAATAGTTACATATTTGAACAGATGCCATTTAGTTCCCTTCGGCTCCAGTGTGTCGAAGGATTTTGCCGGGCTGCGTCTGCTGGCGCGGCCGACAGCGAATTCCGCTACCATGATGGGCAGGCCCAACAGCAGCAGGAAGCACAGGTAGATGAGCACAAAGGATGCGCCGCCATATTGACCTGTGACGAAAGGAAAGCGCCAGACGTTGCCTAAACCAATGGCACAGCCGGCAGAAATCAGGATAAATCCCAAGCGTGAAGAGAAGCTCTCACGTTCCATAATACATATCGTCTCCCTTACTAATACAATAATAGTATATAGTATAAGCTATTATCCTGTTTTTAGCAAGCTAAAGAGAAATAAATGCTGTCGCAGGCTGCAGTAACGGCGAATTTGATATAGGCCTGGCGGGAATATTAAATATAACAAATCGTTATAATGTTGTGTTTACTGTTGTTACCTGTTATTACCTCTAAACCCTTGATTTCAAGCCTTTTGTAGCACTTTCTAAGGCTTGTGTTTACACATCTTTACCCTTCCTTTATTGTTACTTTGTGACTACATAGTGACAGCTTTTGTGACACGTTTTACTTGGTGCAATCCATGAGATTAGCAGCTAATTGATGCTGTTTCTTGATGGTGTGTGCATACACATCAAAGGTGATAGACACACTTGAATGTCCTAAGCGTTCACTAACAGTTTTGTAATCGTTGCCAGATAATTCAATAAGTTTCGTTGCATTTGTGTGCCTTAGGGAGTGAAACGTGAAGTGCCTGGTAATACCTGCTTTTAATAAATATCTTTGAAAACACGCCCGAAGAGTACCTCCTGCTAAAATTTTAGTACCATTGAAATCCTTAGAGAATACATAATCATCCTTGTCTGAGAACTGGAAGGATGCTTTGTGTTTTGTAAGAATTTCAATCAGACCCTCTGAGATAACTATAAGGCGATTAGAAGATGTTGTTTTTGGTGTTGAATCCACAATACCTTTCGACAGGGTGACACGTTGATTATCTACATGAATAGTGTGATTCTTAAAATCAACACGTGACCACCTTAACCCTAAGATTTCACCGATACGCATCCCTGTTTCATATGCTATCATAAAGGCTACATAGAGTAGAGATGCAGCATCTGGTTTGTGTTGTGGTTTTTCTTCTAATCTCGTATCATAAGCAGCTTTCAGAACCCCTCTGAGAGCTTCAAATTCACCTTCTGAGAGGACTTCTATGTCACTCTTAGGAAACTTAGTAGACACCCATAAGCAGCCTTCTGTGGGACTCGTAGGAATGATTTTAAGCACTTTAATAGCATGGTTGAACACAATACGTATCAGCGTTAGATAGGCTCTTATAGAGCGTTCTGCCTTGTGTTGTTTACGCATTGCTGTGATGAACTCATCAATATCCTTTGTGGTAATCTTTGAGAGGGTCTTTGTGGCAAGATAAGGAGCAATTACCTTTAGGTTATTTTGATAGTGATAGAGTGTTGTTTCCTTAACATTAGAGCGTGACTGCTTGTACTCAATGTAGTTCTTAGCAAGTGCTTCAAAGGTCATGTTCATACTTACTGCTACATCTGCTTCATCGCGGAGTTTCATGAAACCACGAAGTAACACACGTGCTTCTGTAAGGCTATCTGCTGTTCCAGAGAGCTGCTTGCGTTTACCATTGACGTAGCCACAGTCGAGCCTTATGCGATACTTATTGTTATCCAGTTTGGTTATAGAACCTTCACCTTTTGTTCTTCTACGTTTTGTTGACATTGTTGTGTACCTCCTAAATTGAAAAATTGTAGAAAATTTTGTGAAGGGGTATTTAAATAGATTTTCGTGCTATTTTCCCCCATTAGTGTGTCATTTTGCCATCATCAGACAGCACACGCTAACCATCCGCACGAATCAGCACAGCGAAACATAACACCAAGCTAGCGAGGACATGAGGAAAACAACATGAAACCATGTGTTACAATGTGGTGTTATCCTTATTATAGCCGGGAATCCGCTTGCTGCATAGTGTTCAGCCGTTCGCCGTCACAGTGCTGGTCACAGTGTTCACGTGTTTGGTACTAATAAAAGTTCACATATTGTTTACATTTAGTTCCTGGCTGTTATCTTATTGAGTATTAATACTCGATGTTTTTTTTTTGCAAAAATTAGTACCAGGTGCTAAATTATCTGAGAACTTAGTGGGACAAAATGTGTCCCGAGGTAAATATAACTGTAATTTTTATCTGTTTTATCTTTTTGGAATCATCCTGCCACATATAGAATACATATGGAATACACATAGAATCAACCTGGAATCACACAGAAAAAGCCTACATGATGTTACATAATGTTAACATGATGTAGGCTTTTTGTTTGGCTGCTATTCTTCTGTTTTCTTGTAGTAGTTTGTTTGGCGTAAACCTATTTCAATTAATTCCGCTGCTGCTGCTGACTTACTGCGTAATTTGTTATGGTATCTATACGCTTCAATCATTTCTAATACTTCTTCATCCACTATTACAGTAAATTTCGGTTTATCAGTTCCCATATTACCGAACCTCCTTTATTATTGTATTTATTATATCAGAACTTCTGAACCATTGCAAGCGAATTTTTTTTGTTGCTACTATATGAAGAAAAGAAAAATTGAGTATTAATACTCAAAAATTTTAAAAATATGTGTTGACAAAGTTCTGAACTTCTGATACACTATGTACAACAAGTTCAGAACTTCTGAACAAATTAGAACAGGGGGAAACAAAATGAAAACTTACAAAGACAACAGAAAACCGCTTGCCTACCATGCTTTAAGTATTTACATGGCAATAGCTGTGTATGACATCTCTTATGTAGAAGATACTGTGTTAGTGGCTGCTACATTCAACGAGGGAAACGATGTGGAACGCACTAAACTAACCTGGTGTAAAATTCGCTACAATAAGTTCGGTGAAGCGTTCTTCAAAAAGTTTGGCAGAACTTATTTCTTTAATGAAATGATACGTTTATAAATTTGTGTAAACTTGCAGGGTACTAGCAAGCTTGTTAGCGCCTTGCAGGAGCTACACAAAAAGCTTAGAAAAAAGTGCTTGACAAAGTTCAGAACTTCTGATAAGCTTAATACAAGTTCAGAACTTCTGAACCAATCAGACACAAAGGGAGGAAAACATAATGGAATTTAGAGTATTTATCACAAACTTAGGCAAGTATAACGAGGGCGAACTTGTAGGCAAGTGGCTTGACCTGCCGTGTGCTGACCTTGACGCTGAACTCGCTGAAATCGGTGTTGCTCCTGGAACTCAGTATGAAGAATACTTCATCACTGACTATGAAAATGAAGTAGGCTACGAGGTACACGAGTATGAGAACGTGTGGACACTTAATGAGCTGGCAGAACGCCTTGACGATGTACGTGATGTTGACTGGCTGCTTGCTTACATGGATATTACCGGTGAAGAACTTGAAACAGCTATTGACAACTACGAGGAACGCAGCAGCTTTTATCCTGGACAAACTTTAGAAGATGTTGCATATGACCTTATACACGATTGCTATAATTTGCCCGAAATCGCAGAACGCTACTTTGATTATGAAGCGTTCGCACGTGACCTGGGATATGATGGCTACACTGAAACAGATGACGGCGTAATTTGTGTGTTCTAATTTGTGTAAACTTGCAGGATACTAGCAAGCTGCTAGTGTCTTGCAGGAGCTACACAAGCTCAGACCAACAAAAAGAACTAGGAGGAAACCAACATGACCAACAACTACAATCTGAAACCACAAAGCGAAATCAAGGACTTTTCTGACCGCATTATTGAGCTTGAAGAACTGTTCCGCCGTACCAATGATGACATTTTCGCCGTACACGCAAAACGCATTGACCTGCCGGTGTTTGTAACCATCCAATCTCGTGGTAAACGCCGTGCCTACGGCTGGTGCTACATCGTTCCGAACTGGGTAAATAGTGATGGTGAAACACGTGTAGCATATGAAATCAACATTGCTGCGGAAACCTTAGGTAGACCTCTTGAAGAAACCTACATTACCTTAGTGCATGAAATGGTACACCTTTATAATTGTCAAGAGGGTATCAAGGACACGGCAGCACGCTCAGACCGCCACAACAAAAAATTCGGTGCTACGTGTTCCCTTATCGGACTTGCAAACAAAGCTGACGATTATTTAGGCTGGACTACACATTGCCCATGGTCTGAATCAAGTGAAGAACTTCATGAACTTCTTGAAACCTACAAGCAAGAGGGTAGACCGGAACTGTTGCAAGTGAACCGCATGGATGAAAAAGGTGTCATCTGGAAACCTGGCAAGGGTGAAAATGGTGGCAATGGTGAAGAAGGTGGCGAGGGTGCAGAAAGCAAGCCGAAACGTAAAAAATCTAATCAGCTCAAATATGTGTGTCCTTGTTGTGGTACATCTGTAAGAGCTACAAAGAAAGTTAACATCATGTGTGCTGACTGTAAAGAAGTGATGTTACCAGAAAACCAGGACGAAAATTAATAAATAGTGTGTTAGCTTACAAGGTACTACAAAGCTAGTGCCTTGTAGGGTGGACACAATAGGACACTAAAAGTTGAGTATTAATACTCGATAAGATAACAAAGGGAGGAATAAAAGATGTTATTTGAAATGTACGAAACCTATTCAGAAAAGGCTGCACCGGATGTTTATAATGGTTTACCAATCGTAGACCGTGATGACCTCATGAGAGCCTTGCAGGATGCAGCAGGTTATGAGTTGGCTGCTGTGGTGGGTAAATACCTGGACAAAGTGGAACAGCAAGCAAGCGAACTTGTAGATGAAATGTACGCAGAGAAGAAAGAGAAAGTAGAGGAAGCAAGAGAAGCAGAACAGAAGCTTTCTGAAAAGGAAGATGAACTGTGGGAACTTAATGACTCACTGAAAAATTTAAAGGACGAAGTGTGGTGGATGATGCACGGCAAGGATGAAAATGCAGAAGTAACTTATGATGATATGTACACTATCTACACAAAAATTGATGACCTTATCAAATTCTAAAAGTTGAGTATTAATACTCGATTTTCTAACTGACACACATATTAGAGAAAAGCGTGTGTGACACATAAGTACATACACGCTTTCTACTAGAAACATTTTAGGAGGAAACAAAATGGAAAACAATCAAGTTCAAGTATTCAACAATGTGGAGTTCGGTGACATCCGTGTCATCATGCAAGGTGAGCAACCCTGGTTTGTGGGCAAGGATGTGGCTAGTATGCTGGGATATAGCAATGCACGCCAAGCTTTAAAAACGAATGTTGAAGAAGAAGATAAGATGATTCTTCAAAAGTCCAGCGAATTGACGTTAGACATTCCTAATCGTGGTGTAACTATCATCAACGAATCTGGCTTGTATTCTCTCATTATGTCCAGCAAGCTCCCTAGTGCTAAACAGTTCAAACATTGGGTAACATCTGATATTCTCCCGACGATTCGTCAACATGGTGCATATTTAACGCCGGAGAAAGTCGAAGAAGTGTTGATGAATCCAGATACAATCATCAAGTTGGCTACTCAATTAAAGGCAGAGCGTGAAGGACGTATCAAGGCAGAAGCAGCATTAAAAGCAGCTACACCGAAAGTAGAATACTATGATGAATATATGAATCGTGAAGAAACCTTTACTGTGACGTTCGTAGCGAACACATTGGCAATGGGACAGCACCAGCTTTATAAGAAACTTAGAGAAATCGGATGGCTGTGCAAGCCTTATGGATGTTCCCACCAAGTAACAGAATATGCTCCCGAGGATGTGTTTAAAATCGTGCCTGTATTACATACTGGTGGTGGTAAAGGCTCTCAAATCCGTGTGACTGCCAAAGGTATGAAGAAGATTCAATCCTTGTTTGACAAATAACGAACAGTAGTTTATACTAATGTTCACAATAACAAACAGCCTTTTGCTTAAAAATTCCCTTTAGCAAGGGGCTGTATTTCTTATACCCAAAATCAAGGAGGAAACACAAATGTACAACCTGGAAGAATATGAAAACCAATATGGCGAAATGTTTGTTCGTCAGCTTGAAATCGAAGAAGGTTACAAGCAGCTTGCAGCGGAAGCAACTAGCAAGACTTATGAGAACGTGGAAAATTCTACGATGCAAGATGACGTTGCAAGCCAGACCAAAGCAGGACAGAAGTTCATTGCTGCTCAATGGAAACACGTTAACGAAGCTATGACGTTGTTTGTGGATAGCTGCTTGCAACCTAAAAAAGGTTCTAAAGCAAGCTATGTACTGCTGGTGCAGGAGATTGAAAAGGTTTGTGGTAAAGAAAACATGGTTAACCTGTTCACACTGACCACGTTCACAACGCTTCTGAATGGTGTGTTAAAGAAAAAGACTTCTCGTAGCACGTTTGCTAAGAATATCAGTGATGAACTCTATTATGAAATCAGCTTGCAAGCCTTTTTGAGTCAATCAGACTTTGCAGAAGTCATCAAAGAGGGTATCAAAAAGCGTGTTGGTATCTCCTATAAACGTGCCTATGTACGTGCTTGCATGGAACAAGGACAATATGCCTACCATGAGTGGGACAAAGAACAACGCTTGACGCTGGCTACATCCTTAATGGAAGTTGTGTTAGCAGCAAGTAACTACTTTGAAACAACATCTGTGAACGGACTTACCGAGATTATACCGAGTCAATTTCTTATTGAGCAATGGCAGACCAAAACACAATGGCTGATTGATAACAGTTACAAGTTTTGTCCCTGTGTGATTCCTCCAAGAGAGTGGCAGAGTGTAACCGATGGTGGTTATTATGGCGAACTTGCCAATCAGACCAAGTTGCTGCGCTTGCGTGATAATCGTGATGTGTTCGCTAAATGCTATTTTGCAAAGCTGGCTCAATTAGAACTTACTGACGTTCGCAAGGCTGTGAACGCTGTGCAGAACACACCCTGGAAGATAAACACAAGAGTCCTTGACGTTCTGAAACACGTGGTTGATATGGGTGGCGATATGGCAGGTATTCCGGCTGTGTATGAAGCAACTAAACCAGAGGTGTTACCAGAGAACCCCACGGAAGAACAGTTAAAGGTCTATAAAAAGCGTATGGTAGGTTTTTATAAACTCGAAACACGCAGGAAGTCCATCCTGCTGCGTATCTTATCCCATCTCAGAACCGCTGAGAAGTTCGCTGAGTATCCAAGAATTTATTTCCCTTGCAACATGGATTTTCGTGGTAGAATTTATCCTGTTCCTGTGTTCTCGTTCCAGGGTGATGATGTTAACAAATCACTGATTGAGTTCGCAGATGCTCCTGCTTGCGAGGATGAAACCTGTTGGGACTGGTTGTTAATCGAAGGTGCTAACCTTGCAGGTGTTGACAAGGTGAGCTACGATGACCGAAAGAAGTGGGTAGCAGAGAACGAAGCACAAATCATGGCTGTTGTCAATGACCCCAAGCATTTTCTGTGGTGGGCAAACCAAGATTCTCCATGTCAATTCTTAGCGTGGTGTTTTGAGTATGCACGTGCTAAAGAGTGGAAGAACACACATAATGAGTCTATAGTAGGCTTTGTGTGTGGCTTGAATATCGCTTTTGACGGCACGTGCTCTGGCTTGCAGCATTTTTCAGCTATCCTGCGTGACCCTGTGGGTGGACAAGCTGTTAACCTTATTCCTGGTGATAAACCGAGTGATATTTATGGTATCGTGGCTGAAAAGGTTAACAAGGTGCTTGAAAAAGATATGCTTAGCGGAACACAAGACGAAGAAGCTACTGACAAGCAAGGCAGAACGTACACCAAGCATGGAACACGTAGCTTGTCAAGTATTTGGTTAGCTTTTGGTGTGACACGTAAAGTCACCAAGCGCAGCGTAATGACTCTTGCGTATGGCTCTAAAGAATATGGATTCCGTGACCAGATTTTAGAGGACACAATCAAACCAGATGTAAACTTGAATGGTGAAAAGTCTGTGTTTGCAGGATGCGACTTTCAAGCAGCAGGTTATCTTGCTAAGCTCATTTGGGAAGCTGTGGGAACTACTGTAATTGCTGCTGTTGAAGGTATGAAGTGGTTGCAGACCTGTGCAAGAAAAGTAACCAAACATGACCAGGTAGTTTCCTGGACTACTCCTATGGGACTGCCTGTGCAGCAAGCCTACATGAAGCAGAGTGTGCAAACGATATTCACTCGCTGTGCTGGCAAGCAGATTCGCCTGTATAGTGCGGAGAATACCGGAGAAATTGACAACAGAAGTCAAGCAAGTGGTATCGCTCCTAACTTCATTCACAGCATGGATGCAGCACATTTACAGTTGACAATTTGTAACTGTTGTGATAAGGGGATTCACCATTATGCTATGATTCATGATTCCTACGGTGCGCCATTAGCACAAGCACAGCTCATGTACAACACAGTACGAGAAAGCTTTATCCAGATGTATTCTGATAACGATGTATTTCAGAATTTTCTGGACGACATGGAAGCACTGGCTGATGAGAAGTTACCAAAAATCCCCAAAAAGGGAACTCTGGATATTGATGTTGTTAGAGAATCAAAGTACATTTTCTGCTAACAAATGTCCACTGTACGTAACTGACACACGGTTAGAAGAAAGAGAACTATATGTTAACCATAAGTTACCTATAAGTTAATTATTGATTGTGTTATAAGAATAACCATTAATAAGTTAACTATAAGTAACCAGTAAGTAACCTATAATTCTCTTTCTGTGTGTTAACAATAAAAAATTTAGGAGGATGACAAAATGAAACTTGAAGATGTTGTTGTAGGTGAAATGTACAGAATGATTCTGGCAGAAACGGAAGAAAATGAAGAAGGTAAAAATGTTGTGTATTTGAAAAAAGATGCTGTTGTGCGTGTAATTCACAAAACAGAGTTCGGAAATCGTATCTTTGTACAAGACCTCTCTGCTGCTAAGGATAGAAATGATGATGGTAGATGGTACACTGCTGCTGACAAGCTTGAACCACTTAAAGAAACCGTAAGCTACGCTTCCGAAGCTCTGGCACACTACACAGCAAAAGAGGAAGCCAACAAACACTACATTACCGCACACCAACCTATTGAGGTGATGCAAGCCAACATGACACATGATGAACTCATTGGTTTCCTTAAGGGCAATATCATCAAATACGCTTGCAGATGTGGGCGCAAGGATGAACCTTTGAAGGAAGCTGAGAAGATTAAACAGTACGCTGAGTGGCTTTGTGTTGTCCTCTCTGACGGCACGATTGACCCTCGTAGCTAACTGACACACGGATAGAAGAAAGGAGTGCATTAAGATATGCCAAAAAAAATAAACACAACTTTGAAAATGGGTGTTAAGCTCGTAAACGATTTTGCGAAGCTCCCACAGAAGGCAAGCGATGCTGCTGCCTGCTATGACATTGTGTTACCAGATGATGTGTACATTGCTCCACACACAACTAAACTTGTAGGTACAGGTTTGGTGTTTGATATTCCGCAAGGTTATCGTGTGGATGTGTTCCTGCGTAGCTCTGTTGCTGCGAAAACTATGGTACGCCTGGCGAACGCTGTTGGCAAGATTGACTGTGACTACACAGGTGAAATCAAGCTGTTGCTGGAGAACACAGGTGGCGTTCCTGTAAGATTCTACCAGGGTGAGCGTGTTGCACAATTTGAAATCAATAAGGTTACTGATGTTTCCTTAGAAGAAGTTGATGATGTAAAAGTTACTGAACGTGCTGACGGAGGTTTCGGAAGCACAGGTAAATAACATTATCGAGTATTAATACTCAATTTTCAAAGGAGGATGAAAACTAATGAAATTAAAAATCGGGGATAAAGTACGTTGTATCCGCAGTGATAAGTACAGAAACCTTGACGGAAAAATAGGTACTGTTGTAGAAGCAGCAGGCTCCATTATTGGTGTAGACTTTGATGAAGATATTGATGGACATACCCTGGGTGGTACTGCACGTATGGGACATGGCTGGTACCTGCCAAGCTATTTCCTGGAACACATCGGGCGTGTTAATGCCTACACAAAAGTTGTTATCACTATTGAAGGTAAGACCACTACGGCTAAAATGATGGAGGGTAGAGTCTGTGTTGCAGAAGCGGCTGCTAAATGTTCCCCTAATGATGTGTTTGACCCTTTGGTTGGTGCACAGATTGCCTTGCAACGCCTTGTTGAGCAACGTGGCTCTAAATTTGTAGTTAACTCTAAGATGTTTAAAGATGTTGAAGTAATTTAAGAAAAGGAGAATGAAACAATAATGGCTATTCAAAATTATGTAACTTGTAAAGGTAAAGCAATTTATCCCCACCTGCGTACCCCGGATATGTTTGAAGGTAATGACTTAGGCTTTACCATCCGTCTGATGCCCTCTGTTGAGGATGCACAGAAATTTGAAGAGTTCCTGCTGCGTGAGCTGGACAAAGCTGCTGCATTGCCGGAGTTCGCTGGTAAGCGTCTGAACGCTCCTAATGCTCTGATTGGTATGAGTGAAACCAAAGAGGGCGATACTGTGTTTAAATTTAAGACCAAATCCTCTTATCGTACTAAGAGTGGGGACATTATGAATCGTGTTGTTCCCATCTATGATTCCCAGGGTAAACCCTTGCCGAAGAATGTCGATATTGGTCACGGCTCTATTGTAAAGGTTGCTTTCTCTATCCAGCCTTACTACAAGACCAAAACTATCAGAGGTCTGACTTTGTATCTTAATGCTGTTCAAGTCCTGGAACTTGTTGAGCGTGGTGATGGTGACGCTGCGTCCTTTGGCTTTGGTGCTGAGGAAGGTGGCTATGTTGCCCCGGCTGTTCCGAATGAGGATGAAGATGAGATTCCGTTCATCAACAGTACGGAAGGAGCTGACTTCTAATAGCTACCTCTAAGGCAGCTTTTAGTAGACGTGGTGGTTACCACACGATTCACTCCACGTATCGCAGCGGTTTAGAAGATAACATTGCTGAACAATTAAAAAGTGCAGGAGTAAAGGCAGCGTATGAAAACTATATGCTGCCTTATACTATTCCTGCGACTAAACACAACTATACCCCAGACTTTGTGTTACCGAATGGTATCATCGTGGAAGCAAAGGGTATCTTTGATGTGGCAGATAGGCAGAAACACATCCTCGTGAAGAAGCAATATCCACACTTAGAAATTAGATTTGTGTTTAGCAACCCGAAAACAAAACTTTATAAAGGTAGTAAAACAACTTATGCTATGTGGTGCGAAAAGCACGGCTATAAGTACGCAAAAGGCTACATCCCCGATAGCTGGTTACACGATAAACATCACTACTCCCTGGAAGGTTTAGAGAGCAAATGAGTGTGATTGAGTTCCGTAAAAGGGAAGCTACTGAACGTATTGTGGTTCTTATTAAAGACACCTGCTGTGTGTCTTATGAATCCTTTTACAAGTTCCGTAGACGTATGGGTGAGCTTGATGCAGGTGTCCATTACTTTGTGGATGCTGATGGTACTTTACACGTAGCACGTAAAGATGATTGTGTTGCAGGTTGGGAACACAACGATAATACTTCTGTGTACATCCTGGCTCAAAGTAACACAAAGAAACTAACAAGTAGTCAGCGATATGCTTTATCGCCTTTACTTACTGATTTAACTAAAAGATACCCTAATGCAAAGATAACTGAAAGGACTGAATAATCATGGATAACGCCAGTGAAATTGTTGCAGCACACCAACCTTGTCCAGATTGCGGAAGCCACGATGCGCTGGCTGTGTATTCTGATGGTAGTACCTATTGTTTTTCGTGTGAAACAGCACATCAAAATGTAACTGACACACGGATAGAAGAAAGAAAAGTTGTTGGTCATAACTTAATTCCTCCCTCTGATATGACCTTTGAACCTCTTAGAACTAGATGTATCGAAGAAGCAACGTGCCGTAGATATGGTTACTATGTGACTAACTACAATGACCAACCCTGTCAAGTCGCTTGTTATTATGATGACAACGGAAACATGGTGGGTCAGAAGTTGCGTTTTAAGGATAAGCATTTTGCTGTCCTCGGTAAAATCTCTAAGAGGTTCTTTGGTCAACATCTTTTCAATAGTGGTAAAAGATTGGTTGTCACGGAAGGTGAGATTGACTGTCTGACTGTTTCTCAAATTGGTGGTAATCGTTACCCTGTTGTATCTATACCGAATGGTTGCACATCCGCTAAGAAAATCTTCAATGAGAACCTTGAATGGCTCAGTAACTTTGAAGAAGTGATTGTGATGTTCGATATGGACGAACCAGGAAGAAAAGCTGTTGAGGATGTGTGTCGCATTTTGCCCTATGGCAAACTCAAAATAGCTAACCTGCCACTGAAAGACCCTAATGAGTGCTTGCAGGAACATCGTGCAGGAGCTGTTCTTGATGCAATTTTCCAGGCAAAATCATACAAACCAGATGGAATCATCAATGGTGATGAGTTGTGGGAAGTGCTGCGTGATGAACCGGACACAGAGCAAGGCTTTTCTTTGCCCTGGGATATTCCGTTGCAAGAGAAAACACAAGGCTTACGCAAAGGTGAGCTTATTGTAATTACTGCTGGTACAGGTGTAGGTAAAACCACATTTGTACGTCAGATTGCCTATCATTTAGGTGTCAACTTGAACCTAAAAGTTGGTATGTTGATGCTCGAAGAAAACATCAAAAGAACTGCAAAAGGACTGATGGCTGTTCATGCAGGTAAAAGGTTGGCACTGAACCGCCACCTCGTTACCGACGAAGAATACGAACAAATCTACAAGGAAACACTTGGTAATGGTAATTACGTGTTCTTTCAACATTTCGGAAGTCTTGAAGCAGACAATTTGATGAGTAAAATCCGCTACCTTGCTGTTGCTGAACAATGTGACTTCATTGTGTTAGACCACATCACTATTGCTATTAGTGGTTTGGATATTGATAATGAGCGCAAAGCGACTGACGTTCTGATGACCCAACTGCGTTCTCTTGCTGAGGAAACAGGTGTGGGAATGTTGATTATCAGTCACTTGAAGCGTGTTGAAGGCACACCAGCCGAAGAAGGTGGCGCAATATCTCTTAGTCACCTGCGTGGTTCACAAGGTCTTGCACAGCTCTCTGATGGTGTGTGGGCGTTGGAACGTAACCAACAGGATGATGATGAAAACAAGAAAAATACTGTAAGGATTCGTGTGTTAAAGAGTAGACACACAGGTGAAACTGGTATCGCAGGTTATCTAAGGTATGACAAAGAAACTGACCGCCTGGAATCAACCGAAGCACCCAGAAGTATCAATCCTTTTGAAAGTGGTGATGTAGATGAAGAAGGTGACTTCTAAAAACACAAATAAAAGAAAACACTATCGTAAAAGCACATTCAAACTTGCTGAGTGTGTTTCAATGATGGACTTATTGGAAGCTGACGCTGAACACGTTGGCTTATTTTTCTATGTAGCTGATAAAGTCATGGAGGTTAGAGAACATGAAATTGCCCGTTGTGAACGTAACAGTTAGCATGAACGAACTGCCGAACCATATCGCCGTTGCTATTGAATTTGGTAACTGCAAACAGAAGTGTCATGGTTGCCACAGTGAGTGGTTATCTATTCCGTTGCCTAAGAAATCCTGGATGGAATTAGAAGACTTGATGTGTCTGATTAATAAACAGGTGAAGCAAGGTGCTGATGCTATTGTGTTGATGGGTGGTACTAATAATGGTGTAGAGCCTAAAGAGCTGATTGAAGCTATCAACATTCTGTCCCACTATGCTCCTGTTGGTTTGTACTCTGGCTTGCCTGTCCATGCAGCTATCCATGAAAGACTTAAAGATGATGATGTGAAATTATCGTTTCTAAAAGTTGGTGACTACAAAGCTAAATTAGGTGGTTTAATATCACCTGGTACTAATCAACGCTTTTACCAAAAGAATGGTGAAGGTGTATGGGAAGATATTACGTTCCTATTTTGGAAAGATTAAATTGAGTATTAATACTCGATTCTAAGAAAGAGGATTGATAATGAATATTAATAAGAAAATTGATTTCATTCACAATTTTATTAGAGCGTCCAATCCTGCTACTGGTAGTGAAGTTGATAGTAACGCTAATGTTACTGTTAAATCACTGGCGGTAATGGAAGCGGAACTCTTTAAGCGTGATTTTATTTCTGTAAACAGAGCTATGGTAATGCGGAAACTGCGTGTTATGTATGGTGATTCTGTTGCAGAGCAATACTACAAGGACATTAAAGACCATCTAATTTACATCCATGATGAAACTAGCTTGCGTCCTTATTGTGTTTCTGTGTCGCTCTATCCGTTCCTGTTAGAAGGCACGAAGAATCTTGGTGGTACTTCTAAAGCACCTACGAACCTGCAAAGTTTCTGTGGTAGCTTTGTGAACCTAATCTACCAGATTGCTAGTGACTTTGCCGGAGCTGTTGCGACTGTTGAGTTCTTAATGTACTTTGATTACTTTGCTCGCAAGCAATATGGCTATGGTTATCTTGCACATCACTACAAAGAGGTTGCGCAAGAATTTCAAGGTGTTGTATACGCCATGAACCAACCTGCTGCTGCTCGTGGTAGTCAGTCTGTGTTCTGGAACATCTCTGTGTTTGACAAGGGGTACTTTGAGTCCCTGTTCGGAGAGTTCTATTTCCCCGATGGTTCTAAACCAGACTACACAAGCGTGAAGCGTTTGCAGGAAATGTTTATGTATTGGTTTGCGAAGGAGCGCACTAAGGAACTGCTGACTTTCCCTGTGCTGACTGCTGCATATCTTGTTGATAAGGAAACACGTAAGCCTATTGATATTGGCTTTGAATATTCCCTTGCTAAATCAATGAGTGATGGACTGAGCTTTTTCCACTATGAATCTGATAGTGCAGATAGCCTTGCGTCCTGCTGTCGACTGCGTAATGAGCTTGCAGATAACACATTCTCTTACACACTCGGTGCAGGTGGTGTGTCTACTGGTAGCTATCAAGTCATTACCATCAACTTTAACAGACTGTATCAACGTGGATACAATTTGATTGATGTGGTTCAGAGGGTTCATAAGTATCTTATGGCTTTCCGTGCTATTGTTTCTGAGTACATCGAAGCTGGTTTGCTGCCCTCTTATAGCGCAGGTTATATTAGCTTAGATAAACAGTTTGGTACTATTGGTATCAATGGTGCTCTTGAATCCTTTGAATACTTGCGTACTACTGGTTACAAAGGTTCTTTCAAAGAACACTTGCAGCAAGACCTGTCAATTATTAAGGCTCTCAATAAAGAAGCACTGACTCAGTATGGTGTGCGTTTTAACACAGAATTTGTTCCGGCTGAGAACCTCGGTGTGAAGAACGCCAAATGGGACAAAGAAGATGGACTGTATGTTCCTCGTGATTGCTATAACAGTTACTTCTATCCTGTTGAGGACACTAAGATGACTGTGTTGGATAGACTTGATGCCCATGCTTGGGATGTATCTCAGTTCCTTGATGGTGGTGCAGCCTGTCACCTTAACTTGGAACAACTACCCTCTCCACCACAAGCGGTAAAACTTATTGAGCTTGCAGCGAAGAAGGGTGTTCCTTATTGGACTACTAATGTACTGTGTACGATTTGTAAAGACTGTGAACGAATTGACCCTGTAACACGCCAGACCTGCAAATACTGTGGTTCTAAGAACCTCGATTATGGCACACGTGTTATTGGTTACTTGAAGCCTATTTCAAGTTTTTCTGAGGGTCGACAAAAGGAAGCTGCTATGCGTTCCTACATGAAAGGAGTTTAAATAATGCTTGAAATTCTATCTTATCTTGTGAAGGTTCTTACTGACCTGCTGTTCTGGATGCAGAACAAAGAGCAGGATGCAGCGGTTCGCCGTATCGCAACTATCAACAAAGTCATCAACGCTTACGCAAAGAGCATTGAGCGTTTGGAGAAAGAAAGAGAAGAAGTAGAAAAGAAATATTTTTCTGAGGGTGAATAATCATGCTTGCCTTTTTCGATATAGAAACCAATGGGTTGTACTATGACGTAACAAAGGCGCATTGCATGGTAATCATCTTTGATGACAATGGAAAACTGACCACTAAGAAATACCGCCCTAATGAAGTAGAGCAAGGTGCAAAAGACCTGCTTTCTGTGCTTCAAAGGGGTGGTTTTATTATTGGTCACAATGTTATCAACTACGATATTCCTGTTCTTGAAAAACTGTTCCCAACATCTTTCGTGTTACCTCGTGAACTCAGACCGCAGGTGATTGACACCCTTGTGCTGTCACATTTGATGTTCAGTGACATTACCGATAAGGACTATGGACTTGTCCGTTCCAACAAACTACCTGCTAAATTGATTGGTTCACACAGCTTGAAGGCTTGGGGTTACCGCTTAGGTGAACTTAAAGGCACTTATAGTGAGGAAACGGAAGATGCTTGGGCAGACTTCAATGAGGATATGTTGTCCTACAATGAGCAGGACGTTGTTGTAACACGTGCCCTGTACAACTATTTCAACACAATAAATTACCCTCCTGCAGCTATCACTTTGGAGCACGAAGCTCAGTGGCTGATGGCGCAACAGGAGCGCAATGGCTTTACTTTTGATGTGTTCAAAGCACAAGAATTAGAGCTTAAATTACGTGGTCGGCACGCTGACTTGAAAGCAATGTTGGTTCAGAAGTTACCACGTATTCCCGACAAAATCTTTATTCCGAAGCGTGATAACAAACGTCTTGGTTACAAGGCTGGTGTTCCGATTCAGCGATATAAGGATTTGAACCCCAATAGTCGCCAACAGATAGAGTGGATAATCACACAGCACTTTGGTTACAAACCGAACAATGCTGAACTCTTTGAAGATGAGCGATTGAAGATTGATGATATTACTTTTGCGTACATCAAAGCTGATTTAGATGCACCTGCTGAACTACGTGAGATTGCAGGAGTCATGGAAGAATACTTGATGCTCTCTAAGCGTCTTGGGCAACTCATTGACGGCAAGTGGGGTTGGCTTAAATGTGTTCGTGAAGATGGACGTATTCATGGTTGTGTTAACCCCTGTGGAGCTGTCACAGGTAGAGCAACACATAGTAGTCCTAATGTAGCACAAGTTCCTGCTGTCGGTAGTCCTTATGGTCACGAGTGCAGAGAGTTATTCACTGTGCCTACCGGGTGGTATCAAGCTGGCGTGGATGCTAGTGGTTTGGAGCTGCGTTGCTTGGCGCACTTTATGTACCCATATGATAACGGAGCGTATGCTCACGAGATTCTTAATGGTGACATACACACCGCCAACCAGAAAGCAGCAGGTCTACCAGAACGAAATCAAGCAAAGACGTTCATCTATGCGTTTTTGTATGGAGCTGGTGACGAGAAGATTGGCAAGATTGTACATGGCGATGCGAAAGATGGCAAGCGTTTAAAGAAAGAGTTCTTAAACAAAACACCTGCTATCGCAGAACTTAGAGCTGCCATTGAGAATACTTTGGTTGCACAAAGAGGTTTCAAAGGTGAAATCAAAAAGTGGAAGCGTAAGTATCTAAAAGGTTTGGACGGCAGACCTTTGCACGTGCGTTCTTTACACAGTGCATTAAACTTGCTGTTGCAATCCGCTGGTGCTTTGGTTTGCAAAAAGTGGATTGTGTTGACTGAACAAAACCTGTTGAAGCGTGGTCTGAAACATGGTGAGGATTTTCTGTATATGGCATGGGTACACGATGAAATGCAGGTGGCTTGCCGGACTAAAGAGATTGCTGAGATTGTTGTTGAAGAAGCACAATCCTCGATGAGAGAAGCACAGCGATACTTTGGGTTCAGAGTACAACTTGATACAGAAGGAAAAATTGGAAAGAACTGGGCAGATTGCCATTGAGTATTAATAATCAATTTTTTGGAGGGATAACAAATGCCTAAGAAACTTAAAGGTATCTTCTGTCCTAAGTGTCGGAAGAAGCTCATTAAGGAAGCATATGTTGACATAGTAATCACTTGTTCCTGTGGTCATCAAATGAAAGTGAGAGGTACACAATGTTTAGTTTCCCAACAATCCTGTTTGTAATTTGCACAGCCTACACAGCATCCTTTGATGAATGTGGGAAAACCGATGGTATAACAGCCAGCGGTCATCCTGCTATTCAAGGTGTCACTGTGGCGTGTGATGGTTTACCACTTGGCACTGAGGTGGTCATTGATGGTAACACATATATTGTTCAAGACCGCTTTGGTGCTGGTCATGGTAAGCACCGCATGGATATTTACATGGAACAAAAAGCGGATGCCTTTAAATTTGGCAGACAAGTAAAAATTGTGGAGGTTAAAAGTGATAAAACAAAAACACAGCAACAACGAAGTCTATTTGATTCGCAAGGGAGCAACAGTTACTTTCCCTAGTGTTAAGCTGAGTCCTATTCGCTTGCAAGGCAGAATCAATCGTATTCGTGTTGAGATTGAGGGAACTGATAACAAGATGTATCTGGTAGACCCCTCTGATGTATTAATTGTAGATGAAGAAGGAGGACTGACGTTCGATGTCAACCGCAACACTTGTATCAGTAACACCTAACTACATGGAGCTTTTGAAGCTGGCGTGTAGTAAACCTTATGGAAACGATGTGTCCGACAAAGGTATTCAACACATCATCAACAGCGGTCACTTGTCTGTCTTGGAGCACTGTTATGCTTCCTTTGAAGTCGAGTGTTCTGTACGAGTGTTAGGTCAACTGACACGCCATCGCCACCTATCCTTTACCTGTAAAAGTGCAAGAGGTAGTAAATTTGATGTGTTGGAGTTACCGCATGGTGACTTTGCTGTTTTCAAGGATTTGAGTGGTGTTGCTATGCTTCCGTATCAAAAGGCACTTGAAGAAGGTGTACCGGAGCAGGATGCTGCCTATTTGTTACCGCAAGGTGTCCGTACATCCATTGTGGTCACTGGTAACTTTCGTGCTTGGTTTGAGTACCTGCCGAAACGCCTGTGTCGACGTGCTATGCCAGAACACAGAGAATTAGCTGAGCAGATTCACAAAGAGTTAGCAAAAGCTGTTCCAGAAGTGTTCGATAGAGGTTTTATGAATTGTCTTAACTGTAATGAAAGGAGCTGTGAGTTTAAATGAAACTTGCTTTGAAGATTGGTTTGGGTGTTATCGCTGCTATTCTTTTTGTTTACGCTATGTACGCTGCTGTTATCCTCGGTGGTCTGTACTTCTTGATGAAACTCTTTTTCTAAGACTGTGAGGTAATAACTGTGAAAGTAAAAGAACATTTAACTAACACAGCCGATAAGTTTGGCTATGAAATCAACAAAGACCGCTTACCGCTACTTACTGAGAAGTTCCGTAAGCAAGTGGAGAAGTATGGTGATATGTACTGCCCCTGTCAGAACACACAGACTCGTGATACTGTGTGTCCCTGTAAGTATATGCGTAAGTATGGTGCTTGCCGTTGCGGACTGTACAAGGAGATTAAAGAGTGAGCTTAGATGTGTGTAAACTCATAGGCAGAGATAAGCGTCATTTGGTGCAACTCTGCTTACCTTATGAAAAACTGAAAGGTACATTGAAGTTCCCTGTGTTGGCAAGTGAGAAACTTGATGGTGTCTTTGCGTTTGCTGTTTGTAACCGCTTCTGCTGCACTATCTTTAGTCGCACAGGTGAGGAATATGTTTCCCTTAACCATCTGAAAGAACCGCTTCTTGCTCTTTCAAATGAGATTCAATGTGAGGTCATTATCTTTGAAGCCTACGCTGAGGGTGTCCCACAGCCTACCATTAGTGGTTGGTGTAGAGATGCCAAGAAGCAACACTTAGAGGTTGAAGCATATATCCATGATGCAATGCCTTTAGGTGAGTTTGTCGGTGTTGACCTTGCTGAACCTTACTATGTACGTGCGGAATACCTGCGGTTACATATGACACAACATCCTTATCTTCACCTCGTAGAACAGCGACACATCACCAACGAGAAAGCACTCTTTGCTATGGCTGAATCCATTTGGGCAGCAGGTGGCGAAGGTGTTGTGGCACGTCCAGAGTTCGCTGGTTATTACCCCGGCAAGCGTAATCAATACATGGTTAAGCTCAAAAAGGGCGTATCTTTTGACCTTAAAGTAGTTGGTGTTGAGGAAGGTACAGGGAAGTACAAGGGAAGCACAGGTAAGCTCATTTGTCAAGACCGAAATGGAAAAACTATTAAGGTTGGCTCTGGTCTGACTGATGAACAACGTGCCACATGGTGGTCACCTTATGGCTACGATGAGATTGTTGGTAAGGTGGTTCAGATTGATGCTATGGCTGTGAGTACCAAAGGTGTCCTGCGTGAACCACGTTTTAAGGGTATTCGCTACGATAAGAAAGAGGTAGATGCTATTGTTTGATACAGATAAAAATCTAAAGATTCTGATTGATGCAGATATGATTGTGTTCCGTTCCTGTGCTGCCTGTGAAACACCGATTGACTGGGACTGTGACTTAACCACACTTCACTGTGAACACGCAGAAGCAGAGAAACTTGTAGATGACACAGTGATTTCCATTGTTGACAAGGTGCTTGACCACTACAAATATGCAGGTGAGTATGAGATTCTGATGTGTTTTAGCGATAAGGAAAACTTCCGTAAACACATCCTTCCATCTTACAAAGCGAATCGTGTGGGCAAGAGGAAGCCTTTAGGTTACTCAAAGGTAGTAGAGTGGGTGAAAGATAACTTCACGTGTTATCAGAAGCCTACCCTGGAAGCTGATGACTGCATTGGTATCCTTGCAACGCTGAATCCTAACAGCTCTATTATCGTGAGTGGTGATAAGGACTTCAAGAGTATTCCAGGATGCTTCTATAACTTTCTTAGTGATACCTATTATGAAATCAGTGAGGAAGAAGCAGATTATAACCACCTGTTTCAAACACTTATCGGTGATACCGCTGATAACTACAAAGGTTGCCCTGGTATAGGTGCTGTGACTGCTAAGAAAATTCTTGATGCTGACCCTACATGGGAAGCACTTGTTGCTCAATTTGTCAAGAAGAAATTGACTGAATCTGATGCACTTTTACAGGCACGTGTTGCCAGGATTCTGCGTAAAAGTGATTATGATTTCAAAGAACACAAGCCTATTCTATGGTCACCGAAATCTAACTGACACACATATAACCAAAGTGTCTAACTGACACACGGATAGAAGAAAGGAAACCATAAGTAACTTATAGTTATCGTTATTGTGTTAATTATAAATAACTATCTATAAGTTACATAATGGTTAAGGTTATGGAACAATGAGTAAACTTGATGATGACTTAAAAGTCCCTTATATCTCTGCTGAACTTGTTGAGTATTTAAAGATTGTGTTTAATCCTAACAGTTTACTTGACCACCAAGCAAGTAGCGCAGAAGCTCTTGTGGGTTATATGCAAGGATGTAGGGATATTATTACACACTTGCAAATGTTGCGAGAAGCTAAGGAGGATGATTAAACAACGATGTGTTGGAAAATGCCTAAAGTACAGACCCCATCTATCCAGGGTAGTCAACTTGTACCACAGACGGACGCAAAAGAACCAGATAGTCCGCTTGCAGGTGGCTCAGATGATACCTTTAATCAGAAGAAAGGTCGACAACAACTGACTATTCAACGTAATAGTACATACAATCCGACAAACTATTAAGGAGGTTATGACTAATGTGTGGTAAGAAACCGAAGGTGCAAGCTGCGACACCTGCTGCCCCAGTTAGTGCACCGATTGAACAACAGCTTACTAGCATTGACACCGAAGGTACTAAGCGCAAGAAAACTAAAGGCAAGAAAAGTCTTGTGGTTGGTACTGCTGCTAAGGGTACTGGTGTGAATATCTAATGGCTGACAAAAGTAAATCTAAGTTTCCTGTGATGGACTTATCAGACCCTCAACGTGAAACAGCAAAGGCTGTGTATGACCGCTTGAAATCAGAGCGTGACCAATACACAGACAGAGCTGAGAAAAATGCAGCAATGACGATTCCTGCACTGTTTCCGAAAGAATCTGATAATGAATCCACAAGTTATCTAACACCTAACCAATCTATTGGTGCAAGAGGTGTTAACAACTTAGCTAGCAAATTGATGTTGGCTCTCCTGCCACCGAACAGCACGTTCTTCCGCTTGACTCCTACTGATGCCATCACAGCACAGTTAGCTGAACAACCGGAACAGTTGCAGGAGATTGAAAAGGCACTCGAAAAATTGGAGCGACGTGTTGTTCGTTATATTGAAACTGAACAGATTCGAGTGACTGTTAAAGAAGCACTGAATCAACTGCTGGTAGCTGGCAATGCTTTGCTGTTCCTCCCTCCGTTGGAAGGTGGCGCAAAGTTATACCGCTTGTCCAACTATGTGCTTCAAAGAGATGCCTTAGGCAAAGTGATTCAACTTGTAACTGTTGATACCTTAGCCTTTGCAACTCTCCCAGACGAAATCCAAACCCTTGTTGCGTCTGATGGTGCAACACATGAACCTACTGAAAGTGTGAATGTATACACACACGTATATCTTGACACAGACCAATACCTTTCTTACCAAGAGGTCAATGGTGAGATTATTGATGGTAGTGAGCAATCATTCCCTGTAAATAAATCTCCGTGGATTGCCTTGCGTATGGTGAAGGTTGATGGTGAGAGTTATGGACGTAGCTATGTTGAGGAATATCTCGGTGACTTAGAGAGCCTTGATGTTCACACAGAAGCTCTGCGTAACCTTGCTGCTATCACTGGTCACATTCTGTACCTTGTGAATCCCACAGGTATTACACAAGTCCGTAGGTTAACCAAAGCTAAGTCTGGTGCTTTTGTGCCGGGTAGGGTTGAGGATGTACAAGCCTTGCAGACCAATAAAAGTAATGACCTACAAGTATCACTTCAATACGTACAGTCTTTGGAACAACGTCTTGGTTATGTGTTTATGCTCCAATCTGCGGTTCAACGTGATGCAGAGCGTGTTACCGCAGAAGAAATCCGTTACCTTGCTGGGGAACTTGAAGATACCTTAGGTGGTACTTACAGTATTCTCAGTCAAGAATTACAGTTACCTCTGGTAAGGCGCATAATGGCTCAATTAGAAAGTATGGGTGAGATTCCTACATTACCAGAAGAAACTGTTGAACCCACGATTACCACTGGCTTAGAAGCTATTGGGCGTGGTCATGATTTGAACAAACTACTGACTCTCAAAGATATTATTGCTTCCACACCCGGAAGTGAGAGTTGTTTGAGAACTAACACGTTCATTGCTATGTGCGCTACCGCTCTTGGTATTGATACTGAGGGTCTGTTGAAAACTGATGAGGAAATCATGCAGGAACAACAGCAAGCAATGATGATGCAGATGGCGCAACAGGCAACATCTCCGTTGGCACAAGGTTTTGTTAATGCCAACATGGAGCAGCCACAACAACAATAACTAGGAGGTACTAATGGCTACTATTGAAGTACAAGAACCTGCTGAACAACCCGAAGAACAGCAGCAGGAAACAATTACTGAAACCGATACCAACGAGGTAGAGGAAAGCGCAGAACAATCAGAAGAAAAGACTGATGATTCTGAAAAAGAGGAAGGTGTTTCTGATGAGGATGCTAAAGAACCAGCACCACAAGAAGAAGAACAGGCTGATGAATCAAAGGCACTCGAAGAAACACTGAAATCTACTAAAGAATCCGTTGATGAAGCGTCTAAAACTCTTGCTGAGAAAGGTATTGATTATAGCGCACTCACACAAGAGTACGAAAGCAATGGTGAACTCTCTGAGGACACCTACAAGAAACTTGCGGAAGCAGGTTACCCGAAGGCTGTGGTCGACACCTATATTCGTGGTGTTGTAGCAGCTAACGAAGCATTTACTACCGCTGTGTACAACGCTGCTGGTGGCAAAGCTGAATACAGTAAGTTATCTAAGTACATTGAGAGCAAAGGACAAGACGCTGTTGATGGTTTCAATGACGCTTTGTTGAATGGCTCTTTGTCTACTGTAAAGATGCTTATTAATGGCTTTAAAGCTGAGATGACGTTACGTAATGGTACACAGAAAGCTAGTGTTCTTGGTGGTGGTTCTCCTGCAAGCACTAGCGGTTTCGCAAATGAAGCTGCTATGGAAAAAGCTATGGATGACCCTCGCTATGGTGTTGATGAAGAATACACCAAAAATGTAACTAAACGTCTGAGCAAATCTAAATTCTTCTCGTTCGGACGTTGAGTATTAATACTCAATTTTTAAGAAAGAAAGGAAGTATGTATAACTTTTATGGCAACTAATATTGTAATTTCTTCTCCTGGTCTTGACTCTAATGATGCGTCCGCTGGTCGCATTAAGATGTTCTTAACCCAATTTGCAGGTGAGGTTCTGAAAGCCTACCGCCGTTCTCGTAAAACCCTTGGTCGACACGTAGAGCGTACTATTGCAAATGGTAAAGCTGCTGAGTTCCCTGTAATGGGTCGCAAGGTAGCTAACTATCTTGCTCCGGGTGAAAACCTCGATGACAAGCGTAAGGCAGAACAACAGACCTCTGTTAAGATTCTGATTGATGGCTTGCTGACCTCTGACTGTCTGATTACTGACCTTGATGACGCTATGAACCATTATGATGTGCGTTCTGAATACTCCTATCAGATTGGCGAAGCTCTGGCTATGGCTGCTGATGGTGGTGTGTTGGCTGAGATTGCTAAGATGGCAACCTCTAACAAAGAGCTGCTGACTGGTCTGGGTAAAGGCAAAGTTGTAACTCGCAAAGTTGCAGGTGGTCTGACCTCTGAATCCGAAGCACTGGGCAAAGCTATTATCTCCGAACTGTTGGAGATTAAGACCGCTATGTCCAACAACTATGTACCGAATGAAGGTCGAGTATGCTATATGCTGCCTGTTGCAGTAAATGCTCTGGTAGCATCTAAAGACGCTATCAACAAAGATTTTGGTGCTGTGGCAACCATTACCGACGCTACTGTAACTCGTATCGCTGGTATTGATATTGGCGAAGTTCCTCATCTGACTGTTGGTGGTATCACTAAAACTGACAACGGCACTCCCGAAGGTCTGATTCAAGGTACTGGTCATATCTTCCCGGCTGCATACAAAGATAAGTGTGCTTTCTTGGTAGCTCATCGCTCCACTGTTGGCACTCTGACTCTGAAATCTTTCCAACTGGAACATGGTCGCCGTATTGAATACCAAGCTGACCAAATCGTTGGTAAGTATGCTATGGGTCATGGTGGCTTGCGCCCCGAAGCTGCGTTTATGGGTGTTATTGAACCCTCTGCGTAACTGAATAATACACACTAAATAATGGGGAGTATCTTCGTGGTACTCCCTATTTTTTTTTATACGGAGGTAAATACAAATGGAATTAACAGCTTTAACAGAGCTTGATGCGGTCAATGAAATAATTAGCATTATAGGTGAGTCGCCCGTTAACACCCTCGAAGATTTAAAGAATGTTGATGCTATTAGTGCGTTGCGCATTTTGAGGAACGTGTCCAGACAGGAACAATCTCGTGGTTGGTCTTTTAACATCATCTCGGAACACACCTTGACACCAGATGCTTACACTGGTCGAATTAGATGGCAGGAAAATTACTTGTTCTTGAAGGGTTCTGGTGGTGAGAAACTTGTCCATAGTGGTGATTATGTCAAAGACCTTTCCACTGGTGATGTTACCTTCACACAACCTATTACCTGTGAAGCGGTTCTGTTTGTTCCCTTTGAGGAACTGCCAGATGCTATGCGTAACTACATTATCACTAAGGCTGCCTTTAAGTTCCAAAGTCGCTACTTTGGTGATGATAGTATTACACAGATTACTACACAGGAAATTCAAGAAGCATGGATGCACTTGCAGGAATACGAGATGGACAACAACGATTACAACATCTTGGATAACATGAGTGTAACCGACTTGAAACAGAGAGGTTGATAAATGCTAATCAATCAAGATATTAAAAACTTCGTGCAAGGTATTAGTCAACAACCACCTACCTTGCGTGACCCAGAGCAACTTGATGAGCAACTTAATGGTTACTCGTCGGAAGCAGGTGGTTTACAGAAAAGACCACCGACAATGCTTGTGTCATCGCTGGCAAGAAAGTTAACCAAGAACACAAAGCCTTTAGTGCATTTCATAGACCGAGATGCTAACGAGAAGTACATTGTGCTTTTCACAGGTGAGGATATAAAGGTGTATGACCTTAAAGGCAATGAGCAAAAGGTTACTTTTAATGAAGGCACAAGACCTTATATCTACACTGAGAAACCTCGGTATAACCTAAAGGTAACTACGATTGCTGACTATACTTTTGTGTGTAATACAATGCAGCATACTAAAATGTCTGATGTTGTTGATGATAAGTCATGGGACACACAGGGTCTACTTGTTAACATCAAGAATGGTCAGTATGGCAGAACCTATAAGATTGTTATTAATGGTGAAACTGTTGCGAGTTATGAAACACCGGATGGTAGTGATAAGTCCCACACTAAGCAAATTAACACTGATGCTATCGTGGCGAAGTTGGCAACACAGTGTACTGAAAAAGGCTATGTGACCACCACAGGTTCTTCTTGGTTATACTTGAAGAAAAGTGCTCATGTTACTGAACAGGGTGAAACTATTTATATTCAACCTACTACCACACCTCAGCAGCAAGAGGATAGATTCAATGGCTTAAAGTTTAATTATAAGGCAACGAAACCTGTCCTTTATGGACTTTTTTGGTGCTACCCATCAACAGTTACACGTAATGGTAATAAGATTACTGTTACTATTCCTAAAAAGGAAGTATTAACTGCTGATGCTGACCTTGCTGCATATCAAAAGGTTAAGGATGAACTTGAAAGATGTAGAAAAGATAATTGGAAGATTACTACATTACAAGGTACTCTTGAAGAACGTGTACTTGGGAGCAATGGTGACCCCACTGGTAATACGATAGAAGCAGAAGTTTACACTTTGGAGTTCACTGAGAACACACAGACTCCATCTTACAGTGTTGCTAAGTCTTTAATCAAAAACGCTGTTGTGTATGATGGCTATAATAATCAAGCTGCTTTCGGTATCATCAAGTCTACCCAAAAGTTCACTAACTTACCTGCTAGTGCGCCAGATGGTTTCATTGTGAAAATCACAGGTGAAAAGGGTAGTAACACAGATGACTATTATGTTCGCTATGATGCAGAAGCACAGGTATGGCGTGAATGTGTCAGACCGCTGTTGAAAAATCATATTGATAACAAAACGATGCCCCACGTGCTTGTACGTGAAGCAGATGGTACATTTAACTTTAGAGTTGCTGAATGGGATTCTCGTGAGTCCGGTGATGAAGATAGCAACCCATTGCCATCTTTTATTGATAACACAATCAATGATGTGTTCTATCACAGAAACCGTTTAGGATTCCTTAGTGGGGAAAATGTTATCCTTACTCGTAGTGCTGACTTCTTTAACTTTTGGATGGCGAGTGCTATGGAAGTGCAGGACACAGACCCTATTGACCTTGCTGTGTCTGACAACAAGATTGCAACACTTTATCATGCTGTTCCCTTTGATGCAGAACTTATTCTGTTCTCTAAGGATGCTCAGTTTGCTCTGCGCTCTGATAGTGTGTTGACTCCTAAAGATGCCTACTTGACACCACCTGTTACTCACTTTGGTTGTTCCTTAAAGGCAACACCAGTCAATGCAGGACGTAACATCTACTTCCTTGCAGAACGCTCTGAGTATTCAACAGTACGAGAGTTCTTCGTTGCTGCTGATAACACAGACAGTAAAGATGCACAGGATATTACTTCTCATGTTCCCTCTTATTTACCGAATGGTACTTATAAGATTGTACCGAGTAGTGTTGAGAATATCTTAATGTTTCTCACTGAGGGTGATGAAGATTGTATGTATGTATACAAGTACCTGTTCATCGACAGTGTGCGCCAACAGGCTTCCTGGTCACGTTGGTCTTTAGGTGGCACTATCTATGGTGCTTCCTTTATTGAGGATTCTTTATATATCGTTGTTGAACGTAATGACTACTTGTGTTTAGAACGTGTTTCTTTCACGTTTAACACAGAAGATTTACCGAGTGAACCTTATCGTGTCCTGTTGGATTGCAAGCAGGAAGTAACTGTTCCACAAGGTTGCTTCAATGAGCTGCAAGGTGAAACTACTATCAACATTAAGTCTTTCTATAATGAGATTTATGAACCAGATAGAAAGTATGGCATTGTTACTGCTGATGGTACTTTCAAAGAGGTTGATGCTGACGGCACTGTGACTCTTAATGGTAACTATGAAGGCAAGCAGATTATTTGTGGTTTAATCTACAAGTTTAGGATTGCTCTTTCACCTCTTTATGTTAAGAGTGAAACCGAAAGAGGAACACAAGCCTTGTTAGAAGGTAGGTTGCAACTCAGACAGCTTTGGATAAACTATGCTGACAGCGGTTACTTCGTGGTTAAGGTTGATGTGTTTGATAAAGACACTTACGAGTATATCAACACAGGGAGAACCTTAGGTACTACGGACAGCACACTTGGTAAGCTGATGTTCTCAACAGGTAAATTTACAGTGCCTATTCAAAGCCTTAACACGAACTGCAAGATTAGTGTTGAATCGGATGCTCCTGCTCCGGTGGCTCTGATTGGCGCAGGTTGGATTGGTAACTATGTAAGGAGGACAAAACAATTTTAAGATTAGAGAAAATGACAATCAAGCACTTTATGAACTTCATGGAGTCTAAGCGTCCTGCGGATGTGCGAGAGGTTGAGCTTATGAATGGCTGTGACTTCTACGATGTTCCTGTTGTTGACTATGCAGACGCAACTGTGCTTGTTGATGATAATGATGAAGTCTACGCTATTGGTGGTGTACAAGAAGTGGTTGAAGATGGCTTTAAACTTAACTATGTATGGATGCTATGTACTGGTATGGTTGAAAGACACCAAACTGCTTTTCTACGTGCTGCCAGAGAGTTGCTTAAAGTTTACCTTGATAAATACACACACTTAGAGAACTGGGTATGGTTAGGTAATGAGCAACACGTAAAATGGTTGAAGTGGATGGGAGCTTATTTCTATGATGTTCAACAGGTCAATGGCGAGGATTTTCAATGTTTTGTGTTTGCTAAGAAGGATGATAAATAATGTGTACTGTACTTGCTGGTGTCAGCACTGCTCTGCAAATCGGTGGTGAATACCTCGGTCAGAAAGCACAGTATAAGCAAGCACAGGCTCAGTTGGATGCACAAGCGAAAGCTGCTATCACACAGATGAACTTTGCATACCAAAACTACGAACAGGAACGTACAGATGCCTTTGATGCTGCTGTTTCTGAAATCACAAAGACACGTCAAAATGCCTTGCAGCTTAATAGTGCTGTGAAGGCTGCCGTTAACGAGAACGCTAGTGGTCGAACTGCTAACATGATTGTGCGTTCCGTTGAGGGTGATACTGCTCGTGCGGTAGCTTCTGTTAAGGATAACTACTCACGTAAGTCTAACGAGATTGATTTAAATGAAGATGCTACCTTTAAGTCTACCGCTAGTCATATTGATAACCTTAATGCGTCTGCGCCTAAGATGCCCGGACGCTTTGCTAACTTCTTGACCTCTGCTAACACCATCTTGCAAAACACTACTACTGTGTTGAATCAGAAGGCTGCTGTTGAAGCAAGTGGTCAGAAGTGGGACTGGTGGAAAGGTGGAGCTAAGAAAGTATCCGCTAAAACTTGGGTAGGCAACACGCCACGTTCGGTACATGAAAAGACCGGAGCTGGCAAAGGTGTATACAAGAAAATTAAGAAATAAAAGGATGGTAAATAAATGTCAAATCCAATAGCTAGTGCTTTAGGCACACAGCGACAATTTACCAAACAACCAGAAGCACCCTATCAAAAGAGATTAATCACACCATCTTTTGGTAGCGGTATTTCTGCTTCCATTGATAACAATGCGTTAGCACTTGCTCGTTCGCTGGGTTTACTTGGTTCTGGTTTGATTGGTGAAAGTATCGCTGCTGATAAACGTGCGGAGATGATTGGTAAAGCAGAAGCAGACCGAATCTTCTCTGTGACTTCTGAGAAAGACCGAGAGAAACTTTCTACATTAGATATACTTGGTCAATCTGGAAAGTTTGATATTGCTGATAACCCCTATGCGGTAGCACGTATTGATGAACTGCGTGGTCAGCATTTGAATACATTGTTCAAGCAGGAGTATGAAAATGAAGTAGTTCCTAACCAAGAATTACCCGATAACTCCCAACAGAACATCTTGAACTTTGAAACCTTTATGGACAAAAAGCTACAAGATTCTGGTGTTAAGGCATATAACAGAACCGCTTTTGAAAAAGGTTTCTATGGCTCTCGTCCGTTGGATGTGTTACAACAGGATGCTAGTTATCGTAAACGTAGACAAGCTGACCTTGAAGCTGATAGAGATGCTGCTATTGCTGCTAAGGGTGATGATTTAATCCTGCGTAGTCTTAGCGGAATGACACCAGAAGATTTCGCAAATGGTGCACAGGAATGGCAAACAGACCCTATGTTAACAGGTATGAGCCGTGCTGATAGAATTAAACTTGTTGATGAGTTTGCAAGACGCACAGCACCTCATGGTAGTGTTGAGAACTTAAAGGCTTGGGGTGATACCATTGTTTATCACAAAGATGATGGCACACCTGTTAGAGTCAAAGAAGTTATTCCTTTAGGTATCTACTTGGGAATGGCTGAGAAGGCGAGTGTGCACCTTAATTCTCAAAAGACTAGGGATTTCTTACAAAGTTTAGAAGGAGTACCCTCTGCTTCCATATGGGACAAGTATGAAGAAGTTAAAAAGAAAGACCCTCTGTTCTTTGAAGCGATTGCACCTACTTATGATGGTGTTAAGAAACGTGCAATACAAGCAGAAGAAAAAGCTGCTAAGGCTGCTGCTGCTGCACAGGAGAGTGCTTTTAGACAACAGCTTGTTACCTCAACACTTGATGATAGATGGTTAAGTCATTCGCAAGGTAAGGATGTAGATTCCTATGGTTCTCCTGTGTATGAGGACACCATAACTGTTAATGGTAAAAAAGTTAAAATCACTGATGAAGAAAAGATTGCTTGGGCAAACACAAAGATGGTTCAGTTCTTTAATTCACTTCCACTTGATGAAGCTGGTAAGGCTACTATGAACCTTTTGAAGTTCCCTCAGATGGACTGCTTAGTGAAAGCTATGAAAGGCAATACTGGTAATGTGTTAAGCTCTCTGAGTACACAGTCCTTAGTGCATGATGAAACAGGAGCTTTACAACTTCCTGCTGCTCTCAACAAGTTTGTTGCTATGTACAAAACCGACAAGGAAACATTCCGGTATTTATTCGGTAAGCAAGGTGATGAAATCTCTGTGCTTAGTGACCTTATTGATGCTAATGGTCTTGAAGAAGGTGTATCTAAGTTCGCTATGGCGAGAGAGAACATGAGTAATCCAGACTTCAAGAAAGCTGTTGAAAAGAGTGCTGACTTGCAGGTTGGTTTTGATTCTAACCTTTCTATTCCAACTTTGGCTGGTAATGGTGCTACCGAAGATATTCAGTTCTTTGCTAATAGTGGTGTGCAGCTCATGCTCAGTCAGAGTTTTAAGACCAATATGTACTGTGGGCAAACAGAAGAAGATGCAATAAACAATGCTCGTAAGCGCACGAGTGATTACTTTGTGAGCTACAAAGGCTGTGCTTTTCCTAAGGCTTTCTTATACAAGATTCCTAGTGAAAACCAACAGAAAACTGTTGCTATGTTCCTTGAAGATAAGATGAAGCAAGAGAATGGCACAAGATTGATGTACTCTAATGGTACTCTGCAAATCTGGCGTAATGGTGTTGCAACTGCTTCTAAGTGGAATAACACAACCATTGCCACAGATGTAGCTAAATGGTTACAAGAGTTACCACAGGAAAAGAGAGTGCTGTTGGAAGATGTTTATTATAATCCATCGTTTGATACCAGTGATTACTACGCATCCAATCCAGATGCTAGTAAGATTGAAGCTGCTGAAAAAGAAACAGGTGTTGATATGAGTAGTCCTGTGGGTGCTCTCATAGGTGCGATTGGAGGTTTATTCAAATGAATGGACACGAGATAGCTAATGGTATCTCCCAAAGATTAAAAGATGTATATGGTGAGAATCTTTCACCCTCTTTAATCTACGCTCAGTTATCACATGAAACAGGTGGTTTCACAAGTGAGCTTGCTACAAAACATCATAACTATGGGGGTGTGACACAAACTACTCCTAATGGTTTAGACCAGCCAGATGGTTCTAACTACTACATGCACTTTGACTCTGATGAATCCTTTGTGGATTACATGGCTGGTTATCTTTACAAATATAAAGAGGATGGTTTGTTTAACGCCTATGATGCACGTAGTTATGCAACTGCTCTGAAACATGGTGGTTACTTTGGTGATGATGTTGAGAACTACGCAGCAGGTATGCAGAACGCTATTGGTACTGCTAGTTTAGGTGAGTTCATCGAAGGGGCATATGAAGGTTCTAATCCTAATACCCCTGTGGTGGAACAAGAAGAACCAGAAGAAGCAGACTTCTTTGACAAGATGCAGGACACTATGTTCGATTCTGCTCTTTGGGGTTCTTTCCGTACTGCTGCTGCAAAGAAAGACTTACCGGACGAAGAAGGTTATAAACTAACACAAGAAGATATTGATAGGGTACAGAAGGAACTTGGTGACTACACAGCTACCTTATGGGTGTGTCAGAACGCTAACAGTCCTGCGCAACTTGAACGCCTTATCAGAATGAAGAAGGAAGATTTAGAGCGTAGAAAGCGTGTTGAAGAATCCAGTATGGGTCTGTCAACCGCTGGTACTCTTTTAGGTCTTTTTCTTGACCCTCTGAACTATGTGCCTGTGCTTGGTGCAACAGGTAAACTTGGTAGTGCAGCACGATATGCAAAGTTAGCTGCTGGTGCTTCTGTCGGTAACTTAGTTGACAGAGGTTTAGCACAGGCTGCTACTGGTTACCGCCAAGACTATCCTATGGCTGCCTTAATGGGTGCTGTGGGTGGTGCAGGTATTCCTATGGCTCTTGACCTGCTTGGTAAAGGGTTCTCTAAGGCAACAAAAGCTGTTGGTGAACAACTCTATGGAGAAGCAACCAACATCATTATTGATGCTGAAAGATTGGCAAAAGGTGAACGCCTGTCAACCGAGAGAATCAACACCAAAGAATTTATTGATTCGTTAACACAGGTGCATGATAAGGATTTTGTAAAATCCATTAAAGATGCAGGTGTCGCAGGTCAGATTCGTCCTAAACATAATGTCTTTGTGGTTTCCAAAGAGAACGCTAAGAAGATTGTGGAAGGACGTGGTTGGGAGTTCGATGAAAACGCCAAAGGTTTCTTTGATGATGAAACAGGTGTTACTGTTCTTATCAAAGAGAATCTGAGTGGTAGTGAAGATATTCGTAAAACTCTGTTGCATGAGCGTGGAGCACATGGCTTGAAGTACGTGTTGAGTCCTAATGACTACGCCAAAGTTATGGCAGAGTTAAGATTTCGTATAAATAACAATCCATCACCTGCTATTGAACGTGCTATCAAACGTGCAGGTGGTAATGCGGATGCAGAAGAAGTCCTTGGTTATCTTGCTGAGGAAATGAAACCATCTAATCCTCTAATGCGGAACATCCGTAAAGGAATGGATAAAGGTCTTAATGCTTTAGGTGTTAAGGGCAGACTTAGTGATGATGACTTTATTGACATTCTGACTAAGGGTGCTAAACACTATGCTGATGAACAGAAGGGTTACAGGGTTCTGAAAGATGGCTCTTGTGAGTACAAAGGTATTCACTACTCTACGAAGAACTTGTTTAATCCAGAGAAGCTCACAATGGCAGCTCACTTTGAAAACTTCATAGATGACGTAAAGAGTGGTTTGGAAAAAGTGTTGAAGCGGAGTGCGCTTTATGCAACACCTTATTCTGTGTGTAGTACATCAAAGTCAAAGACTCTGAAAGACTTAGCAGGTAAACTTGTTGCTTCTCCTTATATGGAGCGTTTGGATGGTGGTATTCCTGCTGAGGTCTATAAGGACAATATGCGCTTCCATGCTGAACATATGATAAATAATTATATGAAGGTACGTGATGAAGCCTTAGTACGCTTACAGAAGCTCTCTGCTGATGCTAAGTATGATTATAACGAAGCTGTTATTCGTGCTTATAATGCTAAAAATGCAGGTAACACAGCAGCAACAGTTGGTCATCAATTTCCACCCGAAGTAATGAAGGGTGTTGCTGAAATAGAGAAGCTGCGTGAGTATCTTAAAGAACTTCTTACAGACCCCTCGAAGTATCTCGGTGAGGGTTATGGTTTGTTACCGCACGATTGGTACAACTATTCTGATGAGTTCTTTAGATGGATTGATGAAGGTAAACACGCAAAGCTCTTAGTTGATTTTCAAAACAAAGAGGATATGGCTAAGTTCCTTTATAAATACTGTTATAAGTTCGGTAAGAAAGATGTAGTGCGTAAACAAATTGAGGACGAGATGACTACTGCATGGCGCAAAGAGTGTGAAAAAGCTAAGGCAAAAGGTAAACCATTACCGGAAGCACCTAAACTTTCTGAGGACGAGTTCTTACAAGAGTATGATAAGAGAGCTAGGGAATGTGCGATGGGTTGGACAGACTTGGGTGTATCTGAAACTGAGAAAACAGCAAACTTCAATATGACTAAAATTGGTTCTTTGGATTGTCTGAATTACAGGTTTCCTTTAGATACCTCTGGTCAAATGGAGATAAAGGGCAATATGTTCAGTTTTGATGATAACTTGCGCTCTTATGATATTGACTCTTTCCTCAATCCTCTTGTGAACCGCTTAACAGGTGAAGTATCTTTGACTACTGTGTTTCCTAAAGACGCACAGACTATCTTTGCGAATCCTTTAGGTTTTGTGAAGAATGTTGACTATAACTTACAAGGTATGCGGTCTGTTATTGACGCTGAATTAGAAGATTTAGTGCAGCGCAGGCAGATTACTAAAGACCAGAAAACAAATGACCTTAAAGCTTTTGATTTCATGTGTGATAAATTACGTAGTATGCCTGTTGCTGAACACCCTCATACACTTTTAGATGCAGCAGCACGTACCTTGAATAGCTATGCTTATGCTCGTAATAGTGGTAACATGGTATTTAACCAGTTGGGTGAAATAAGTGGTACACTTGCTTACGCTGGTTATAATGCATTGTTCGATGTGCTGCCGGGTTTAGGTAAGATTGTGACAGAAGCACGTATGGGTAAGGGAAGTGTTGAAATGCTTGAAGATGCACGTTTAGCTACTTTTGGTGACGAAGGGTATCGCTATATCTTTGGTAACGCAGGTGATTCATCTTCAAGAATTTATCGTGATATTCTTAATGATACACGAACTGCAAAGGCTTTAGATAAAGTCGCTGGCTTTGCTAACTTAACGTCTAACCTCATGTCTAAGGTAACAGGTTTCCAAAAGTTAACCGAAACGATGATTCAAAGTGCACAGAAGCAGACTATGATTGATTTAGCTAAATGGGTAAATGGTAAGGAATTTCCATCTTATCGAAACCCTTTTTCTAAAAATAAGTTAGAAGCTATTGGTTTGAAATACACAAACTCTGCTGCTGATTTTCGTGAAGCACTCAAACCTTATATTGTGTTAGATAAAAGTGGCAACCTGGTTGATTTTAATATAAAAGCACTACGTCAAAATGACCCAGATTTATATATGCAGTATTATATGCTTATAACGAACCAAGTAAAGCGTTGCATTACTATGCCCTCTATTGGTAGCACTAATATGCTCAAAGAAGCTAATCCATTCTGGAGAGTGTTCTTCATGTTTAAGGATTTCACCATGAGAGCCACACATACACAGACTTTACGTATTGCTACTAATCATGAAGTAGATGACATATTAGCTGGTATGTACTCTATGGCAACAAATACCGCTATTGTAGTAGGACTTGCATATGCACATTCTAAGCTTGACTATCATAAAGGTAGAGAGTATGAACAAAAGAAGTATATGCAGGAATACTTGAAGCCAGGTGCTTTAACTTATATTGCTTTGATGCGAAGTAGTGCGCCGGGAGCAATGCTTTCACCTTTAAATGACATATTGGAAGCTACCGATAATACTCCTGTACCTTCTATTAGAAGCACTACTAATAGATATAAACGAAATAAAGGCACTAATGAAAGAGTTGGTGACTATCTTATGCAATTACCTGCAATAAAAACAGGTACAGATTTTATAAGTAGTACCATTGATTTAACTAAGATACCTACAGGTGAATACACAAAAAAGGATTTCAACGATTTATTAAAAATGTTACCTGGTCAAAACTTTATTGGTATCATGGGTTTACGTGATGAACTTTTAAACTTGCCTAAAGGATATTAATAAGGTATAATAAAACTAAGGAGGATTTATCATGGATAATATGTTGATTAAGATATTACATTTTGTGTGGTATATTATAATACCATGCGCACTAGGATGGTCTTTTATGAATTATCATAATTATAGTCTGTTTGGTGTTAGTATTGGTCTTTTGATGACGCTTTTCCTCTTTAGCGTAAACTGCATAGGATTAAAAAACAAATAGTATTTCTTGATTTTATGACACTACTTAGTTCAACTAGGTAGTGTCTTTTCTTTTATGTAAACAAAAAGTACGGTGCAACGCTAATAGGGAAATAACGCACCGTACTTGTAGTTCATTTACTTGTTAAAGTAACGTGAAATGATTACATGAGCAATAACATTCACGGCAATGGGTAGAACTACTTGACCCATCACAAAGGAAATAACTTCCTTCAAAATTTAGCATCAACCTTTCTTAGTTATTTCCGAGCCGTTTAAGAAATCGGATGCTATTACTTATTGTATCATTTCGCTTGCTTATTATCAAATATATTAAGGAGTGATAAAAATAGAAAAAGCATTGAAAACTTCCGTTACCTACAACGGAACAGGCTCTCAGACTCGCTTTGATTTTCCGTTTGATTACCTGCGGAAATCCTTTGTGCGTGTTTCTGTTAACAACGAGCCAATGGATAACACAGCCGACTACACCATTGATAGCCGTACTGTAGTGTTCCATGATGCTCCACCGAGTAACAGTATCATTCGCATTTATCGTGAAACTGATACTTCCAGATTGGTAGTGTGGGCAGACGCAAGTGTTCTGAAAGCTTCCGATATGACCATCCAACAGGTGCAGCAACTCCACATCTTAGAGGAAGCAAATGATTGGACTAAGACCAACTCTATTGTTCTCAATGACGAAGGTAACGCATGGCAAGGACGTAATTATCGTGTGTCTAATGTGTCTGACCCGACAGAAGCACAGGACGTTGTAACCAAGAATTACTTAGAGAGCACTGAGGATTCTTTTGTTCAGCGCATGAACGCTATCAAGACACAGACTGAACAATTTGCTAACACAGCAGGTAACAACAAGGATAGTGCCTATAAGAGTGCACAGTCTGCTAGTAGGTCTGCTGCAAGTGCTGCGGAAAGTGCAAGGTTAGCAGAGGGTTACAAGAATGTAGCAGAAACTGCTAAGACTGATGCGTCCCTCTATGCTGCCAATGCTAAGACTTCTGCTGATAATGCCAATGCTAGTAAAGAAGCTGCACAGTCTGCTGCTACTACTGCTAGTAACTTTGCTACTGATGCAAGAAGCAGTGCAGGTGAAGCAAAGACCTACAGGGATAATGCAAAAACCTACATGGATAATGCTAAGAATTATAGTGAGAATGTCAATGTGTTCTTACCTAGTGTATCCTCTGATGGTGTCTTAAGCTGGACAAATAAAGCGGGACTGCCCAATCCTGCAAGTGTGGATATCAAAGGTGCAAAAGGTGATACAGGTACTGCTGCATCTATCAAGATTGGTAGTGTGACTACAGGTGCAGCAGGTAGTAGTGCAAGTGTTACCAATAGTGGTACTGCTAGTAATGTTGTGTTGAACTTTACGCTGCCTAGAGGTAAAGATGGCAAAGATGGTGGCATTACTGTTGATGCTGAATTAAGTGATACAAGCACAAACCCTGTGCAGAATAAAGTTGTTGCTACTGAAATTAAGGAGTTAGCAATGGCTACAAAGCAATGGATGTACAATGTTAGGAGTGAGATTCCTACCAAAGTATCTGCTTTGGAGAACGATGCTGGCTATTTGACGCAACATCAATCTCTTGCCGGGTACGCCAAAACGTCTGTGGCTAACACATGGAGGGCACAGCAGAATTTCCATGACCTCATGCTCAACAGAGAGAAATACACTACTTATGTTGTCAATGGTACTTCTGATACACCTATAACCTCTACAATGGTTTATGCTGTAACAGGTGCATTTACACTCAACCTTGCTACTTTGGCTGGGGCATTAAGTGCTAGTCAATCATCCGTATTCACTGCATATTTTGCTGCAAATGCAGATTATAGTTTGACTATAAATAATGCAGGAAAATTAAAATACACTGGTAGTGCATCTGATGTAGCTATCACAAGTGCAGGATTGCTCCTTAACATATGGATGAGCAAAGATGGCGGTGGAACTTTGACGAGCATTGTGCAGGCTAGTAAGTTGGAAGGTGGTGCATAATGGGACTTAATAGAATGATGATGAAAAACGGCGTGGACTTGAAGAATATTAAGGCAGTGATGACCGTGGGATTTGCTGACCCAACTTATGGTTTTGCCAATGACAAACTCAGCATGGGTGCTATTACACCTAATCCTCTGCCTAATGGCAAGGAAATAGCAAGAGTATGCGTTACGAACTATATTTTTTTCAATAAAGATACAGATTAACCCTGCAATACCTATAACAATCAACGGAAAAAGATATGTTAATGGAGAACAGGATAAAGCGAGTGAGCTATACAAGTATCTGAAAGCCAACGTAAACAAGCAAATCCCTGTGATTTTTCATTTTGAATAAAGGAGGAATGTCCATGTTAACAAGACTTATGTTTAGCGGGGGGGGGTACTGCGCGGGTATTGATAATGCAAGCAGGAAGACATGAGTACACTTATGGCTATGTAGCATCCGCTTACGGCTCGCTATTCCCAAATTTTATATATCATCAGGGGGTGACGTATGAGATAATTTCGTTTGTGACTAAAGTTAAGGGTGGATATATTATTGGGCGCACCTCTTTATCCTTCAAGGACACCAATTTACCAAAAGGTGATAGAATAATTATAGAGGTAAACGGAACTGTTTATACGCTAACTAGGCGTAGGGATACTTATTATGTTGATGCAATAATTTTTACATCAATGGATGCATATAAAATTAAAATCCTATCAATAGAATGAGGTGAATAAAATTGATTACAACCTATAAATACAAAGACAAAGATTACTCTAACTTATACGAGCTTTCAGAAGCCTTAGGGCAGGAAGGTATCTTTATTCCTCTATCAATCGGCGCTGAAGCCTTAGCAGAATTAGGCGTAACCGTTACGCATACGGAAGAGCCATTAGAGGTAATTAAGCAACGTAAGATTTCGGAGCTTAAATATCAGCGTGATGAAAAAGAGGTTGAGCCTATTATCTACCACGGTTACTCTTTTGACTATGATGATAAAGCACGTGATAGAATCAACGCTGCAATTATTGCCTTAGATGTACAGGGAGATGGTGCGTCCATTAATTGGACTACGGCAGACAATCAAGACACAGCGGTAACAGCCAACGATTTACGTATGGTTATCGCTATGGTCGCAATGAGAAGCAATAAGTTACATAATGCTTATCGCCTTGCTAAGGAAAAGGTTCTTAAGGCTACCACTAAGGCACAGGTAGACGAGGTAACACTGAATGAACAACACGAATAATTCGTTGAATGACGAAATTTTACGGAACACCCCACCGATAGGAGTATCAACCCTAACAGTGCTGGGTGTTCCTCTGTCTGATATGGTCTACGTGATGACCATTATTTATATCTTAGTGCAGATTTTCTGTACTATTTATAGAACCTACAAATCGACAAAGGAGAGTGATGTTTAACACATGAAATTATCGGAACACTTTGATTCCACCGAGTTTGCTTGTAAGTGTGGCTGCGGTGGTATGAATGATGGCGCAGGAGTTGACCCACGCCTTGTGCAAGTCTTAGAGCGCATGAGAACTATCTTAGGTGTACCCTTAGAACTCTCTTGTGGTTACCGCTGCCCTACCCATAATGCAGAAGTAGGTGGCGTGTGGAACTCTCAGCACGTATATGGTAAAGCTGCTGATGTTCAGAAGCCTAGTGGTGTATCTTTGCAGCGTCTTGTGGATGCAGCGGAAACTGCTGGTGCTGATGGTATTGGTGTTTACGATTGGGGAGTACACGTTGACGTAAGGAGGTATGCAGCAAGATGGTAAAAGTTAAGGAAGAACTTATTGATAAGATTGCAGAGCTTGAAGTCCAGGCACTGCTGACTGCCTTGCAAGACCCCACACTAAAGACTGACCCCTCAATTCTTGCTCGTGCTAGGAGTTTTCTGAAAGACAACAAACTGGTTACCACTCCGGAAACCCCAGGTGTCAAACAGATTCAGAAAGCTACCACTATTGATATTCCGGACTTTACGGAAGAAAGTGACAGTGTTGTCTTACAGTGATACACTGGGCAGATGAACAAGTACAACGTGCGAAGGACGATTTCAGAGTATTCCTGTTTATGGTATGGAAAGAGATTGGCTTGCCTAATCCTACACCTATCCAGATTGATATAGCGAATACCTTGCAGCACCCACCGAATGACCGCTTCATTTTGGAGGGTTTCCGTGGTGTTGCAAAGTCCTTCATCACTTGTGCTTTTGCGGTATGGGTTCTTTGGAATGACCCTCAGAAGAAAGTATTGATTGTGTCCGCTGGTAAAGATAGAGCGGATGCGAACGCTATCTTCATTAAAAGAATTATTTTTACACTGTCTTTCCTGGCTCATTTGAAACCTAAAAAGGAACAGAGAGATACACAGAATATCTTTGACGTAGCACCTGCTTCACCAGATATTTCTCCGTCTGTAAAATCCGTAGGTATCTATGGTCAGATTACTGGTTCTCGTGCCGACGTGCTGATTGCAGATGACGTTGAGATTCCTACCAATAGTGGTACACAGGTTCAACGTGATAAGCTCAGTGAAGCGGTACGTGAATTTGATTCTATCATTAAACCTAAAGGACTTATCATCTACCTGGGTACACCTCAGAATGAAATGTCCTTGTATAATGAATTACAGAATCGTGGTTATGAATGTATAATTTACCCTGTGCAATACCCGGAAGATGATGCTATCCGTAACTTCTATGGTGACAGACTAGCTAAGGTTATCGCTGATAGGTATGACACAAACCCCACAGCATACGCTGGTTATCCTACTGACCCACAACGCTTCAATGAGGAAGAAATTGATAAGCGTAGACTCTCATATGGTAAAGCTGGCTTTGCTCTGCAATTCTTGCTTAACACAAACCTTAGTGATGCTGAAAAATATCCGTTGAAGGTGGCTGACTTGATTGTCACGAACCTGGACATTAAGGAAAGTTCTCTCACGTGGTCTTGGGCAAATGGTAACGGACAGCGACATGGTGATTTACCTTGTGTGGCTCTTAAAGGTGACTACTTTTATGCACCTCTTGGACGCTCTGAGGAAACCGCTAAGTATCAGACTGTCATTATGTTCATTGACCCCTCTGGACGTGGTAAGGATGAAACCGCATATGCTATTGTAGCTTTTCTTAATGGCTATTTGTTCCTGCTGGACGTGGATGGTTTTAGGGAAGGTTATGCGGAAACAGTGCTGCGTACCATTGCGACACGTGCGAAAGCCTTTGGTGTCAACAAGATTGTTGTTGAACCTAACTTTGGTGGTGGTATGTTTGCGCAGTTGCTTAAACCCTTTGTGAGCACGATATACCCTGGTTGTGCTATTGAAGATGGCAAAACTGCCACTATTCAAAAGGAAGCACGTATTATAGATACTCTTGAACCTGTGATGATGCGACACAAACTGATTGTGAACCAGCAGGTGATTGAGAATGACTACAAGGTGTATGAAAAAGACCCTCAGTACAGTCTGTTCTACCAGATGACACGTCTTTCTCGTGAGCGTGGTGCACTGGCGCATGATGATAGACTGGATGCTGTTGAAGGTGCTGTTGCATACTTCCTTGATATGCTCAGTATGTCAGAGCAGCAAGGTTTTGATGAATTGTTGGAAGAGCAATTAGAAAAATGGTTAGACCCGGATTATGGAGTTTTGTATAAAGATGAATCATGTATACAGGATAAGTTTATAGCTAACAAAAGGAAGGACAATTCCTTCAAAAATTGCAATATACTAAACAAATACTATGTAGTTAGGGAAGGCTAACTCAAATTCTGAAAGCCTTACTGACACACAAATATACAATCTCCTTACTGACACACGTATAGAAGAAAGCTCCAGAAGGTTATATAATGTTACTTCATGTTCCCTCGAAGAGATGTTCCATGAACGTAGTTATTATTATCACTTTCATGTTACCTCTGAAAACTTATATTTAATTATAATTATTATAATCATAGATACATTCAGAAAGACATACAGAAAGCTTATTCTTCTTATGCTTATTACTTAGACCTCGGTAAGATGTATACCCTAGTTCCTCCCTCCTAAGGTATACTTCTTACTGTTATTTATAAATAGAATTATTAAAGAAAGAGAAGGTGATTAATAATGGAAGATGCGAAGGTAAAGTTACGAACCTTCTATCTCACTTACCAGAAGTACATCAGCCTTACCTTTAGTTTAATCACTGTGGCTTTCTTTTATGCCCTTCACCGAGGGGACTTAAAGTACCTCGTTGAAATACTAAAGGTAGCGCAAACCTTAATCCAAATCCTGTGTGGTACTACCGCATGATAAACAAAAAGATAGCAGCAAGTCTGCTAGCTGGTGTGTTGATTGGTTGTGTGTTAGCCAACACATATATCTCGGTCAGACGTGTAGGGAACACAGAAGTCCACACGCAGGAAACATCTGGGATTACCACTGAATCCACTCTCAAAGTGACCACCAAGACCACCAAGAGTGACCCGGATTTGGTTGTGTCTAATAGGTACGTGGCGAAGATTGATGGTAAGTATGTGGAAGCACCTGTGCAAACCACAAAAGATACATCTACTGCTGTTGTGTCAACCACTATCGACGTGACACCACTTGTTAAACAGATGACACCTAAGTGGGAAGCAGGTGTTGGTGTTGGATGTGTGGATAAAGAAATACTGCCCTGTGTTAGCTTGCAGAGAAACTACAAGCAAGACAAGGCAGTCGAAGCAGTAATACAGATGGATACACAAGGACACTTCAAAGGTGCTAGTGTCATCCATAAGTGGCGATTTTAATTTGTAAGGATGTGTGATAAAATATGAAGGAAAAGGATTGTGTTCCTTCTTTCTACACACCGAAGGAAGTGGCTGCCATTCTGAGATTCAAGAAGGTAGACCAGGTGTATGCCCTGTGTCACAGCAGGGTCATACCCTCTTTCCAACTCGGTAGGAACTGGCTGATACCTAAAGACAGATTTCATGTGTGGTTAGAAGAACAGATAAATGGTTAACCTTTGTCACTTGATAATACCCCTTCTATTGTGACAAAGATTGTGACACAGGATTGCGGAAACCGCATATTAACGCTATTGTAGGAATATTAAATATAACAAATCGTTATAACATTTAACTTGACTATCGGCAGGGCGTATTTTATAATAGCCTCACACACAGAGATGGGTTTTGTGTGTAGAGGAGAATTAAAATGCAGAAAAAGTATCTTATTATTTTGAGTACTGTCGTTTTATCTTTATGCGGTGCTGCCAGCCTGGTTTACTATGATGCTCTTTTGAGAGCTTAGCTAAATTTAAGCGGCGGCAATTTACATCCGGCAATCGCAGCTGCAGGATATTATCAGAAATATAAAATGTCTGCAGGATAACCCCACCCGGATGCCAAAAATAATTACAAGGCGTAAGCAACGGAGCTTACGTCTTTTTTTCTGCCCGCAAACGCTTGCGGGTGTGTTGCATATAATTATAGAAAGGAATTTTCTTCGCACGGAGTTTGGCAACATGATATAATATAATTAATATAGACTGTCCGTTATTAGCTTGTTAAAAGTAAATATAGTATAGGTTAAAAGAATACGCATTGACACTCTGGTTTGAACGAAGGAGGGATGAAGCAATGCTGTTAGGTATTGATGTAGGCGGAACCTTTACGGATGCCGTGGTGCTGCGGGAGGGAGCTGTGGTGGCACAGGCTAAGCGTGCGACGACGCATGACGATGTGCTGCAGTGTGTGCTGGCAGCGCTGGATGCGGTGCTGCAGCCGGGAATGGCGCAGGAGCTGGAACGTGTGGTAATATCCAGCACTATCGTGACCAACGCTTTGACCGAGGGCAGCCTGCCACCGGCGTTTTTGGCAATTATTGCCGGACCGGGCATGAACGTCAAGGGACATCTGCCGGTAACGCCGTATTATTTGTCGGGTTATGTTGACCATCGCGGCAAGATTACGGCTAGTATCGAATGGAGCAGGCATCAGGAGCTGCTGCGGCGCAAGGGCAGCGGTGTGTGCGCTGTGAGCGGCAAGTTTTCGGTGCGTAACCCGCAGCTGGAATATCAGGCGGAGCATGAGCTGAAAAAATGCGGCTACAGCAAGGTGTTTTTGGGCAGCGAGCTGAGCGGTGAGCTGAACTTTGTGCGCCGCAGCAATTCGGCCTATTTTTCCGCGCAGGTTTATGAGCTTTTCACCCGCTTCTGCAGGCGTGTGGAACGTGCCTTGGCAGAGCGCGGTATCAGCGCCCCGGTGCATATTCTGAAGGCGGACGGCGGTACGCTGCCGCTTGAGGCAGCCTTGCAGCAGCCTGTGGAGGCTGTGTTTACCGGTCCTGCTGCTTCCGTACTGGGCATAGAGGCGCTTTGTGCTCCCCAAGTTAACAGCATCTCGCTTGATGTGGGCGGCACTACTACCGACATTGCCTTCTGGGAGAACGGCCTGCCGCTGATGGCCCGCAAGGGTGCGGCGGTTGCCGGTTATCCTACGGCAGTACGCGCCTTTCATATGCGCAGCATCGGTATCGGCGGCGACAGCAGGCTGCATAAGATGGAAAACGGTTATGTTGTAGGCCCCGAGCGCGAAGGTCCCGCTGCCGCTGTCGGCGGCAGCATAGCGACACTGAGCGATGCGCTGATTACGGCGGGTTATGTGCATTTCGGCGATGAGGAGCGGGCGCAGGCGGCGATTGCCGCTCTGGGCGGCGAGCCGCAGACGGAAGCACGCAAGATTGTGGCTGCCGCTGTTGAGCAGATTAAAACAACGATTCGGGAAATGCTGGACGAATGGGCCAAGCAGCCCGTATATACGGTTAACGATGTTATCGAGGGCACGGAATTTATTCCGCAGCAGCTGATTGGCGTGGGCGGCGGCGCACCCGGTTTAGTCAGGGCGCTGGGCGAATCTATGGCGCTGCCGGTGGATATTCCTGCCGGAGCGATGGTGGCGAACGCTATCGGTGCAGCGGTGGCAAGGCCGACGCTGAGCGCAGGACTGCGCGCGGATACTACCGACGGCTATTATATTATTCCTGAGGGCGGAAAACGCGAAAGCCTGCCGCGACGCTTCAACAAGCAGGCGGCGGAGGAGCTGCTCGCAAGCTGGCTGCGGGAGCAGACGGCGCAGTGGCAGCTGCCCGACCAGGAAACGGAGCTTATCAGCTATGAGCATTTTCATACAGTACACGGCTATTACGAAACCGGTGATATTTACAGCCTGCGCATGCAGCTGAAGCCGGGAATTCTCTATAAGGTTAGCGGCAGGGAGGTGAGCTTCTGATGGCAAAGAATACCTTGGGATTAGTATTTTTCCCTGCGTTTGACTGGATGATCAGCCCCGGTCACCCCGAACGGCAGGAGCGCTTATTATATACGCGCGACCAGCTGGAGGAGGAGGGCCTCTTCGATTGCGAGGAGATTAAGGAATATCGCCCGCGCTTGGCTGAAATCGAGGATTTGCAGCGTGCGCATGTCGGCGTGCCGTCGATTGCACGTTTGATTACGCCGGCGCATCTGACCTCTGCGGGAGGCTGCCTGGTGGCGGCTGATGCCGTAATGCAGCGGGAGGTGCAGCGTGCCTTTGCTCTCGTGCGTCCGCCGGGACACCACGCTATGCGTGTAGTACACGGAATCCGTGGTTTTTGTACTATTAATATTGAAGCAATAATGGTAGAATATTTACGTAGCAGGTATAATATCCGTAGGATTGCTGTTGTGGATACCGACGTGCATCACGGCGACGGCTCGCAGGATGTGTTCTACCACGATCCCGATACGCTGTATATCTCCTTCCATCAGGACGGGCGCACCTTGTATCCGGGCACAGGCTTTCCTAATGAAGCAGGCAGCCCGGCGGCCTGGGGCACGAACATCAATCTGCCCTTGCTGCCGGGAACAGGCGACGAAGGACTGCACCGCCTGTATGACGGCTTAATCACGCATATTCTGGAGGACTTTCAGCCGGAGCTGATTATCAACAGCGCCGGACAGGATAACCATTTCAGTGACCCGCTGGCTTCCATGCAGGTGACGGCACAGGGCTATGCGCGTCTGGCAGATAAGCTGCAGGCGGATATTGCGGTGCTGGAGGGCGGTTATTCGATTGAAAGCGCCCTGCCTTATGTCAACACCGGTATTATTCTGGCGATGGCAGGCATGGATTACAGCAAGGTGGTGGAGCCTGATCTGCGCGGACTGCGTCCGCAGGATGAGCGCTGCAATAAGCGCGTAGACCAGCTTATTGCCGAGGTAGGCGATTTGTACTTCAACCGTGAGCGCACGAGCAAGGAATTGCTGAAGAAATGCGGCAATACCTGGCAGCGCAGCAAGCATATCTACTACGACGAGGACGGTATCCGCGAGGAGCAGGTGGAAAGCGTGCATTATTGCGAACGCAAGGCCTGCCGCGGTTATTTTACCCTGCAGACGGCGGCCGAAGGGACGCGCTTTGGCGACCAGAGTGCCTTCATTACCTGCCTGATGCGTGAAATCTGTCCGCATTGCCGGCAAAAGGCCTACGATGCAGCGCTGACAGAAAAGAAGCGCGGCCGCTGGCAGTATGTGCTGGTGCAGGACATTGCCACAGGCACAGTAGAAAATCTGTAAATAATAAGCTTTAGGACGCTGCAAAACAAATATGCGTCTTAAGCTGAGAATCGAGGTTAAATAATGATTAATGAATTGGTTGTAGCTACCCATAATCAGGGCAAGGTGGAAGAGTTTAAGGTTTTAATGAAGGATTTGCCGATTGAAATTAAATATCTGGCAGATTTTGACGCAGTGGAAGCGCCGGCGGAAACAGGCCGTACCTTTGCTGCCAATGCCCGCCAAAAGGCTACCTATTATGCAAAGAAGCTGGGCAAGCCCTGCATTGCCGATGATTCCGGCCTGGAGGTGCAGGCACTGGACGGTGCTCCCGGTGTGCGCAGTGCGCGCTATGCCGGCGAAAAGGCCAGCGACGAGGACAACAACAACCTGCTGCTGCACAACATGAAGTTTCAGGTTAAGCGTACCTGCCGCTTCCGCTGTGCGCTGTGCGTAGCACAACCCGACGGCAAGGTGCTCAATGAGGTAGACGGTATCTGCGACGGTATGCTGCTGCATGAGCCTTTGGGTGAAAACGGCTTCGGCTACGACCCGCTGTTCTGGTCCACCGAGCTGCACAAGGGTATGGCAGAGGCTACCATGCAGGAGAAAAACAAAATCAGCCATCGCGGTAAGGCAATCCGTAAGCTGGTTGCTATCTGGAGCAAAAAGAAATGAGAATAGGCATTACGGGTGATACGCACGGCAGTGCGCAGGCGATTCGCCGCATTCTGCAGCAGACACCGCCTATCGAGCTGTGGCTGCATACAGGCGATTATGCGGCCGACGCCAACCGCCTGCATGATGCGACAGGCATCAAAACAGTGCGTGTGCGTGGCAACTGTGATTTATTGGATGACGGCAGTAAATTTGATGAGTACCTTGAAATAGAAGGCTACAAAATCTGGCTGACGCACGGACACAGATATATAGAAAGAAATGTGCAGGCTGATTTGGGCTATTGGGCCAAGCAGCTGGGGCAGGATATCGTGGTGTTCGGTCATACGCATGTGCCGATGGCCGAGTATTATGCGGAAACGCTGCTGGTGAACCCCGGCAGTCCGTCCCGCCCCCGCGGCGGCTCGGAGCCTTGCTTTGCGGTGCTTACACTGCAGGCGGGGCAGACGCCGCAGGTGGAATTCTTCAAGGTGTGAGTCTTTATCTAAGAAAATTTTGCGCAGTAAGCAAAAATCTTTTGACAATTCCTCAAAATAATGTAGTTTACACAGAAAACATCTTGCAAAACAGGGTAGTTTAATATACAATAAGTGTATACTATTTAACGGACGGAGCTAATGATTTTTTAGACAGCTTACGTCGGGAAATCTTGGGAGGAAAAAAAGATGACAATGACTCTGCGTGAAGAAGCTCTTAAATTACATATGGACAATAACGGCAAAATTGCTGTAGTAAGCAAGGTGCCTATTGCAACCCGTCATGATCTGGCTATTGCCTATACCCCGGGTGTAGCTGAACCCTGTAAGGATATCAAGGAAGATAAAAACCTCTCCTTCGAATATACATGCCGCGGCAACATGGTTGCTATTATTACCGACGGTACCCGTGTACTCGGTCTGGGCGACATCGGCCCCGAGGCTGCTATGCCGGTAATGGAAGGCAAGGCTGCACTGTTCAAAACCTTCGGTGATGTTGACGCTGTGCCTGTTTGCCTCGATACCAAGGATCCGGACGAATTCATCCGCACCGTTAAGCTGCTGCAGCCTAACTATGCAGGCGTTAATCTGGAGGATATTTCCTCTCCCAAATGCTATGAAATCGAAGATAAGCTGAAAGAAATCTGCGATATTCCTGTATTCCACGATGACCAGCATGGTACCGCTATTGCCTGCCTGTCTGCTGTACTGGGTGCACTGCGTTTTGTTAAAAAAGACATTGCTACCGCTAAATTCGTTGTCAACGGCTGCGGTGCTGCCGGCAGTGCTATCGGCCGTCTGCTGGTAAACATGGGCGCACAAAATGTAATCATGGTTGACCGCTTCGGCGCTCTCTATGAAGGCATCGACGCTAAGCTGGACCGCATCCAAAGCTATCTGGCTACCGTAACCAATAAAGAGCATAAGCAGGGTACTCTTGCTGATGTTGCCAAGGGCGCGGACGTTATGATCGGTGCTTCCGCTCCGAACGTATTCACCAAAGAAATTATGCAGAGCATGGCTGAGAAGGCTATTGTTTTTGCTCTGGCTAACCCTGTTCCGGAAACCAGCTATGATGCTGCCAAGGAAGCAGGCGTTGCAGTTGCCGGCACCGGCCGTAGCGACAGACCGAACCAGGTTAACAACGTAACCGTATTCCCGGGCGTATTCCGCGGTGCTATTGATGTACGCGCACGCGCTATCACCGAGGATATGAAGGTTGCCGCTGTTTATGCTATTGCAGATTTGATTGACGAAAAAGACCTGCGCGAGGACTATGTAGTACCGGACGCTTTTGACCCGCGTGTTGCTCCTGCGGTTGCTGCCGCTGTAGCTAAGGTTGCTATCGAAAAGGGCCTGGCACGCAAAATTGTAGATCCTGAGGTTGTAAGAGCCAATACTGCTAAACGCATCGGCCGTTAAGCCGCAGTATTCAAAATATTATTCTCACAATGACAATGTGAGCTTAGGAGGATGAAAACATGAGAGAAATAAAGGTTAGTGAAGTCACTGATGTTATTGCCAAGCTGTGCATGGATTCCTGCTACTATCTCCCGCAGGAGATGATGGACAAAATCAGAAATGCCGCTGTTGAAGAAGAATCTCCTTTGGGCAGGGAAATCCTTGCTACCTTGATTGAGAACTTCGAGCTGGCTAAGAAAAAAGCTGTTCCTCTGTGTCAGGATACCGGTCTGACCGTTGTATTTCTGGAAATCGGCCAGGAAGTGCATTTCGTTGACGGCGATTTGTATACTGCCATTCATGCAGGCGTAGCAAAGGGCTACACTGAAGGCTATCTGCGTAAATCCTCTGTAGGCGACCCGGTATTTGATCGTAAAAATTCCGGTGATAATACTCCGGCAATCATCCACACCAAGATTGTTCCCGGTGAAAAGGTTAAAATTATCGTTTGCCCCAAAGGCTGCGGCAGCGAAAACATGGGCGCTTTGAAGATGCTGAAGCCGGCAGACGGTGTTGAAGGCATCAAAAAATTTGTTGTTGATACCGTGCGTGCGGCAGGCCCGAACCCCTGCCCGCCGATTACCGTCGGCGTAGGCATCGGCGGCAACATGGAGCGTGCCGCTATTTTGGCAAAATACGCGCTGACCCGTACCGTAGGCGAGCACAATAAGGATGAGCGCTATGCGGCACTGGAGGACGAGCTGCTGGAGCTGGTAAACAAAACCGGCGTCGGTCCTTCCGGCTTGGGCGGCAGCACTACCGCTCTGGCTGTAAATGTTGAATTTACCCATACCCATATCGGTGGTATGCCATGCGCTGTAAACCTGAATTGCCACCAGGCACGCAAGGCTGAAGCAGAAATTTAAAGGAGGCGCTTGAAGATGAGTGAAGAAGCTGTAATCAAATATATTAATGCTCCGCTGACCGAAGAAACTGTCAAAGACCTGCATGCAGGCGACGTTGTACGCATCAGCGGTTACATCTACACTGCACGCGACGCTGCTCACAAGCGTTTGTATGAAGCGCTGGAGCGCGGCGAAAAGCTGCCTTTGGACCTGACCAATAATGTTATTTATTACGTTGGTCCTACTCCTGCCAAACCGGGCGAGGTTGTCGGCAGTGCAGGCCCCACCACCAGCGGCCGTATGGATAAATACACCCCGACCATGATCGAGCAGGGCATGCGCGGCATGATCGGCAAGGGTCTGCGCAGCCAGGAGGTTATTGATGCCTGCGTGAAGCATGGCGCAGTTTATTTCGTTGCTGTAGGCGGTGCTGCTGCGGTAATCACCCAATCCATCAAGAGCGAAACCATGATTGCTTACGAGGACCTGGGACCGGAGGCTATCCGCAGATACGAGGTTAAGGATTTCCCGGCTATCGTCTGCATCGACAGCGAGGGTAATGACTTCTATAAAGTTGGTATTGCCAAGTATAAAAAAGAGTAACATTGTTAACAGATTAAGGGCAGGATTTTCTGCCCTTAAATTTTTTTACGATTAATGTTGACAAAGACACTAGGATAATATATTATTACTCACATCTTAATAACACGCTCTTATCAAGAGTGGCGGAGGGAACAGGCCCGATGATGCCCGGCAACCAGACGAAGGTTATGGTGCTACATCCTGCAAGTGTAATCTTGAAAGATGAGAGGAAGACCGGCTCCTTCCTCAGAAGGAGTTTTTTTCTTAGGCGGATGTTTTGCAAGACGTGTTGGATAAAGAAAGGATGTAAAAAAGATGAAAAAATTATTAGTTGCATTACTGGCATTAGTGAGCCTGGCAGTTGTTGCTGCAGGCTGCGGCGGCGGAGACAAAAAGGCAGACAACGGTGCTGACAAAAAGGTTACCTTGAAGGTTGGCGCTACCGCTGTACCGCATGCTGAAATCCTCAACCAGATCAAAGGCACCTTGGCTAAAGAGGGCGTAGACCTGCAAATTATCGAATTCAGCGATTATGTTAAACCGAACCTGGCTTTGAACGATAAGGAGCTGGATGCCAACTTCTTCCAGCATGAGCCTTATCTGGATACCTTTGTTTCCGAGCGCAAGATGAATCTTGTATCCGCAGGCAAGGTACATATCGAGCCGATGGGTATTTATTCCAAGAAAATCAAATCTCTGAATGATATTCCGGAAGGCGCTAAAATCGCTATTCCGAACGACCCGTCCAACGGCGGCCGTGCGCTGGCTCTGCTGCAAAGCGCTAAGCTGCTGAAGCTGAAGGATGGCGTTGGCGTTAAGGCTACCGTAGGCGATATCGTTGGCAACGACAAGAAGCTGAAGATTGTGGAAATCGAAGCTGCTCTGCTGCCGCGTTCTATGGATGATACCGATTTGTCCGTTATCAACTCCAACTTTGCTATGGAAGCTAAACTGAATCCGGTGAAGGATTCTCTGTTCACCGAGCCTAAGGAATCTCCGTATGCTAACATCGTTGCTGTCCGCAAGGGTGACGAAAACCGTCCGGAAATCCAGAAGCTGATGAATGCTCTGCGTTCTCCCGAGGTAAAGAAGTTCATCGAGGAAAAATACAAAGGCGCTGTTGTTGCAGCGTTCTAAGCAAAACTGCTGTCGCATGTCAAAGTGCGACAGCTTTTTTATATAGCAAAATTTTGTTGCCGATGCAGGCGTAATAATGATACAATTATAAAAAACAGACGGGATGCGTGTAGAACGATTTACTGCTGCGGAAAGGGGGAGCTTAGCATATGACGGAAGCTTTAAAACTGCCTGTGGGAATAGAAGATTTTGCGGAAATTCGTCAGGCGGGCTTTTATTATGTTGATAAAACAAAATTCATTGAACAGCTGCTGGACGGCTGGGGCAAGGTTAATTTGTTTACAAGACCGCGGCGCTTCGGCAAGACGCTGAATATGAGTATGCTGCGCTATTTCTTTGAGATAGGAGCAGATGCTTCGTTGTTTGACGGCCTGCAGATTGCAAAAAACAAGAAACTGTGCGAGGAGTATCAGGGAAAATATCCGGTAATCTTTCTTTCCTTTAAGAATGTAGAAGGACTTACCTTTGCCGATGCGCAGTATCGTTTGGCTGAGCTGATTGCCGGAGAAGCGGAGCGCTTTGCTTTTTTAGCGCAGAGCGATAAGCTGACGGAAAATGAGCGAAGCTTATATTGCGGATTGACGGCGGTGCGCGAGGGACGTTATGCGTTGGCAGATGAAGTCCTTGTTTCTGCCTTGCAGCTTTTATCGAAGCTTTTATCTAAGCATTACGGACAAAAAACGATTATTCTGCTTGATGAGTACGATGTGCCTTTGGATAAGGCCTTTCAGAATGGCTATTATAAGGAAATGGTGTCACTTATTCGCGGTATGCTCGGGCAGGCCTTAAAAACTAACGAGTTTCTGCAGTTTGCTGTGTTAACGGGCTGCCTGCGTGTTTCTAAAGAAAGCATTTTTACCGGCCTAAATAATTTTAAGGTGCTTTCGATTACCGATAACCGCTTTGATGAGCAGTTTGGCTTTACGGATGTTGAGGTGGAGCAGCTTTTGGCGGCTTATAATCTTACAGACCATCTTGAGGAAACCAAGGCGTGGTATGACGGCTACCGCTTTGGTGATGCTGATGTTTATTGTCCGTGGGATGTTATCAACCATGTTGATGTGCTCCGCAGCAATCCGTCGGCAAAACCACAGGCTTATTGGATAAATACCAGTGGCAATGCTTTGGTGAAGCTCTTCATAGAGATGGCCGATAAATCGACGCGTGATGAGCTGGAGCGTCTGGTTGCAGGCGAGGCTATAGAAAAGCATATCCGCTTGGAACTGACCTATGATGAAATAGACAGCAGCATAGATAATCTTTGGAGTGTGCTTTTTACCACCGGTTATCTTACGCAGAAGGGCGTGGCAGAGGATGGCGCGTTTAAGCTGGTTATTCCTAATCAGGAGATTCGCAAGGTGTACAAGCTGCAGATTCAGGAATGGTTTAAAAAGAAGGTTTTTGCCGACTCTGAGCAGCTGCAGAGCTTTTGGCAGGCTTTCGCCATGGGTGACAGCGAGGCGGTAGAGCTGTTTTTGAACAGGACTCTCAGCAATTCCATCAGCGTTTTTGATGCTAAGGGCAGAGATGAGGAAAGAGAAAATTCCTATCACATGCTTTTGGTAGGCTTGCTGGCAGGAAAGGCAGACTGGCTGGTGCGCTCTAATGTGGAAGCGGGCGAGGGCTTTGCGGATATTATTGTTGAAACAGATGATTTGGATGATGGCGTAATCGTAGAGCTGAAGTATGCGCAGACGATGACGGCTATGGAGAAAAGCTGTGCGAAGGCGTTGGCGCAGATTCGCGCAAAACGCTACGCAGATTATTTGCATAACAATGGCAGAGAAAAAGTTTTGCTTTATGGTATAGCCTTCTGCAAGAAAAGATGCAGGGTTGTGGCAGAAAAGCTGTAGATAGCTTGCAGGCTTGTGGCTTTACCTGATGGTAAGGCTATGGGCCTGCTTTTTTTGCCGTACCTGTCATAAAAAATTGCTATACTTAAATTATCTTATATGAGGTTGGTGTTAGCATGGATTTGCGTTATTTTGCAATGGTGTGTTCGGAAAGAATTTTTACAAAAGCGGCCAACAGGCTGCACATAAGAAGGCGGTAAATATACAGCACTCGTAATAAATTATTGTTAAAAATATATAACAGCTAAATAATGATGATAATAAAGTATATTATTTAATTAACCGTGTAGATTGACACTAAAAAACCGGCATGATAGAATTGGAATAGCGGTAATGCAAGCTGTTAATAACAAAATGCAGCCCAAACAAAAAACGCATAACAAAGGAGGATTTTTTATGATGCCCGTTAACCCTGAAGCCATTGGTATTTTTGGCCTCATTGCTACGGTGGTGTGTTTTGGACTGGAGCAAATCGGTGTCGGTATTGATGAGAATACAGATCATACTAAGCTGACACGCACATTGGCTCATATTGCAATTATTTTTGGTGGCACAACGCAAATTTTTACATCAGTTTTTATGTATATGTTCAGTGCTGCCGGCAGTCACAGCACTTATCTGGGAACAGTGTTCGGCTTTTTTGGGCTGTTCTGGATTCTTGTTGGTTTGTTTTTTCGTAATGGCGGCGACAAAAAAGTTATGGCACACTTTTTTGCCTGCGGATTGCTGCTTTGTATAATTTTTACCGTCAGAGCATTTAAGGATGGCTTGATTTGGCCGCTGGGTATAGATCTTGCTGTGATTGATTTACTGCTTTTTGTGCTGGTCTTTGCCTGGTATACCGGCAAGCCTTGGCTGACGAAGCTTGCAGGCTGGTGTAATTTGGCAATAGGCTTTATTTCGTTGTTTTTGCTGCTGCCGCAGCTGCTTAAGTAGATATTTACAGCGTGTTGAGTAAAAAAATATTTTGCAACGGAAAAACGGCAGAGCTATGATTCTGTTTTGTAGGTCGACCGGGTTCGTGTTGCTGGATTTTAATGGCCGGAGCGTATTGCTTCGGCCGTTTTTGCGGTGCGCCCAGCATGGGCGATAACTAGGTGGTGAAAGTCCACTACGCGC
>ERZ1034952.45-NODE-45-length-97746-cov-9.695468_pt1 | contig 97746 bp, 78 predicted proteins | sample MGYA00520625_ERZ1034952 | MGnify/ENA primary metagenome ERZ1034952 (study PRJEB33766, sample SAMN09781773) | gut metagenome | biome: gut microbiome | host: Homo sapiens | place: Madagascar | study: EMG produced TPA metagenomics assembly of the PRJNA485056 data set...
GTTATTGTCCCAAATTTTGTGAAACACATCTGTAATTTCCAACGCCGATAACGACGTTGCCGATAATTTCCATACGTTTTTGCCAGTATTCCTCCCATGCACCGGCATTAGCAAACCGTTTCAATATGATTCTCGCAACTTTCGTTACGCCCTTGTCACTCCATCCATAAGCAATTTTCTTAATCCTGCGTCCAAGTTCCCGCATAACTCTTTCAACCATCGACGAGGACCTGGGAGAGATCAATCCCCATTTCAACCAGCGGCGAATATAACCGAACATGCCGATTTTTGCCCGTCGCATATAGGTTGCCGCCGCTTCATACCCATGCCCTTGAAAATATCCGATCAGTTGATCTATGGCCGCTTCTGTTTTTTCCATTCGTTCCTCGATATCATCTTTCTCTTTCTCGGACACGTATTTGAAATCTTCCTGCGGCAATTCAATCGCCAGTGCTCCGGCTAAAGCCTCCTGAATCGGTTTTGACTCCCCCTTGCGTCCTCCGTCCTGATACATCGCATGATACAAATCCCGCTTGATATGCCAGTGGCAACGTTGCTGCTCCGAGGCATATTCGGCAAACGCTTCGGACAATCCAAGTTCTCCGTCGCGGATCAAAATGCTACCATCAGGAAACTTCATTCCCTGTTCTTGCCATTGCTTACTGACAGCATCCCAACTCGTTCCTGCCCAAGTTCCAAGCGGAAATATTTCTCCACGAGTGTTAATGCCGATGACCACTTTCAAATCGCCCTTGCGTGCTTCTCCATTACAACCTTCGCTTTTAAATTTGGTCCCGTCAGGCATAATCTGAATCGGGGCGGAACCGATCACCCGTTTTGAAATGTCTATTTCATCACAATCCGTGCGCAACACCCAGCCATGCGCGGTATGAAATGATACCGGCAGTTTTCCATCACGTGCCAATTCCTGAACCGCACGACGGTAATTCGTCTCGCTCACAGCTTCAACAATCAGCTTTTCCAGTTCATTGGTTTTCGTCTGATAACGTCCCAGGCGAATGAATCGCTGCAATGGCGAAAAGGTTTTTCCACACGTGGAACAACTCACACGCCAGAAACTCATTTTGAATTCATCCAAGCTGGTTCGAATGCGACGCTTGAAACTCCCGTTCTGCCGAAGATGACCACTAGCGCAACACTTCAACGTATTTGTTTGACCATGAAAGATTCGATACATCAGGAGTTCTTGAACCATCTGTAAAATCATCTTCAACAGTTCGGCGAATGCCTTGCGTTCATATACATCTGCCAGTTTGGTTACAAGTTCATCCAAAGAAAATCCATTTTCCGATTGACAAAACGACAAGTCCATGCTAATTTTACCTTGCATCTGCCTTCCCTTTATGTTGAGATTTTGAGTTACTCAAAATAAAAGGCAGATGCAACCTTGTCAAACAACTCATCCCATCACAAAATTTGGGACATTATCCAAGAATAATCGTAAATCTATCTAAAAGTAACTGAAATCATCTTAAATCAGAAAAAACTCTTATCCACTATTTGTATTTCCAACAATACGAGATTATTTTACCGATGAAGTGAATTTGGAGATTAAAGAAAGACCAAGTTATGGAAGACCGCTGGCTGTCAATGAAAGAAATCACCGAGTATCTCGGCATTCGCCGGGAGACGGTCTATAAATGGATTGAACAACGGGGAATGCCCGGTCATCGTATCGGCAAGCTTTGGAAATTCAAAAAAGACGAAGTCGATGCATGGGTAAAGTCCGGCAAAGCTGCAGAATAACGAGGTTTTATGTTTGATAAAATGATTCAGAAAAAACGGAATATCTGGTTGAATTCTCCGGGTTGTTCCATTCAAGATTTGCTTTGTTATATGATTCACGTCGGTCAAATGCGTGATGCTCAGATTGAGGCGATAAAAACTTATCTGTTTCTCAAGATTGCTTGCGGAAATCGTTCGTTGTATGATCTTTTTGTGAGTGGAAGTTTTAATACTCTGAATCTCGACGAAATCGAACTGACCGCAAAAACGAAAGACTTTCTGCAAGCAACTCCGGTTGCGGCCGCGTTGTATGAATATGCATCATTGGAAACAGATGACGGAAAGGCATTCGCTCCCAAAATCGTGCAGAAAATAAAAAATGCTCCTGACAAGATTAACTACCGTGATTTTTTCAGAACCTCCTTTTACAATGTTGCTTATACAGATTATCTATTCAGTTTGCCGATGGGAGCAGGCAAAACCTATCTGATGGCGGCATTCATCTACTTGGATTTGTATTTTGCGGAAAATGAGCCGGATAATCCGGCATTCGCTCATAATTTTATCATCTTTGCTCCATCGGGATTAAAGTCTTCCGTTATTCCCAGTTTGAGAACGATTCAGCACTTTGACCCTTCATGGATTATTCCGGAACCGGCAGCGTCAAATCTCAAACGTAGACTGGTTTTCGAAGTGCTGGATCAGAGTAAAACTGCAAATAAGTCCAATAAGACCAAAAACCCCAATGTCCAAAAAATAGCAATTCATCAGCCACTTGAGGACTTGTTCGGACTGGTTGCTGTAACTAATGCGGAAAAGGTCATTCTGGACCGGGTGGATGTCGATGAGAAAAACGGTCAGTTGTTGTTGATTGAAAAAGACGATGACGATAAAGATCGGCAAGCAAACGAATTACGAAATCAGATCGGCAAGCTTCCGCATCTGTCGGTATTTATCGATGAAGTCCATCATGCGGCAACAGATGATAAAAAACTGCGTGCAGTAGTCAACAGTTGGATGCGTGGGCGAAATTTAAACAGCGTAATCGGATTCTCCGGGACACCTTATTTGTCCAAGGCGGAAAAAGTCGAAGTCGCCGACAAATTGACCGTAGCCAATATTGAGATTGCTAATATTGTTCACTACTATTCTCTGGTCGACGGTATCGGAAACTTCCTGAAAAAACCGACAGTCAAGATCGCAGTCGGACTCAACCGCTTGCAAATCGTGGAGAACGGCATCCGTGAATTTTTCGCCCGCTATAAAGACACCGTTTATCCGGATGGGACTTGCGCCAAGTTGGGAATTTATTGTGGTACGATTGAGTCACTGGAAGAGCAAATCTATCCATTGGCTGGACGGCTTGCCGATGAATTTGGGCTGAATCCCACCGAGAGCATTTTGCGGTTCCATAAAGGCAATACTCACTACCCGATGCCGGTTGACAGTGAATTGCAGTTTATGAGTTTGGATAAATCATTTTCAAAAGCCAGAATAATTCTTTTGGTACAAATTGGTAAAGAGGGCTGGGATTGTCGAAGTTTGACCGGGGTTGTGCTCTCGCAAGAAGGAGACTGCCCAACGAATATGGTGCTGCAGGCTTCCTGCCGATGCTTGCGGCAAGTTCAAAAAGGGATGTCTGAGAGCGCGTTGATTTATCTTAATGAGGAGAATGCTGCGATATTGAATCTCCAGTTGGAACAGCAGCACCATATTTCCATTCAAGAGTTTGAGCGGGGAAATGCTCTGCCGACAACAGAAATTACGCGTTATGACCGAACCGGATATCTAAAATTGCCCAAGCTGGACTTCTACCAGCTGAAAGTCCAATACAAGACGTTGATTATTGACGAGGAGCATGACACAGAATCGGAGCTCTCCGAAGCGGCGAGTGCAAATGTTGAAATCAAAACTAGGATCGACACAGCGGAAGCTGGAACGCATCTGAACATAATCGGGATTGACACATCTTTTGAAGAAAAGGGCTTTGTGATTACGGACTACAATCGCTGGCTTTATGAGATTTCCAAAGAGAGTTTTCAGTTTATCACAGTGCCGATGCTGGAACGCTACGATAAAATTCTAAGATCGCTCTTTGCTCGGATTACTTATGTCCAAGATGGGGTTTGCTACTTCAGTTCTAAGTACAGAATTGCGGTCATCAACGCCAACATTCGCAAAGCCTTTTACGAGAAGCGGACTTTTTCCTCTGTTGAAGAATTGATCCCGGAAGAAGCAAGCCTGTTGAAGGTAGATAACTTCACCTCCTCGGTAGTCACAACGACACCGGAGAGCTTTTATCCAAATTCCACACTAACGCAACAGATCGTGGATGCAGACAATGGCAAGCTGAAATTGGATGTCAAAACAAAACAGTTGATTCAGATGCTGGAAGAGAGCGGAAACGCAAAGATGGCCGATGAACTGCGCGCCAAGACCGCGCCTCCGCCGCATAAAGATCAGTCATTTCACTATCTACCCTACAAAACCGACAGCGTCTTTGAGCAGCTTTTCTTAGAACAGGTGTTAACGCTGGACTGCATAAATAATCTTGGACTGGAAGTTTATTACAACGGCGATCGGGCCCTGACCGAGTTCAAGATCAAATGCTATAAACAGCACAAAACCCGCTGGAATTACATCGGCATGTACACGCCGGACTTTCTCATTATCCGCCGCAAGGATGGGAAAATTCATCAAGCGATCATCGTGGAAACCAAAGGAAGAATTTACGCCAACGATCCGACGTTCAAAGATAAACGCGATTTCATGGAAAAAACCTTCACACACAAAAATAACGCCGAATTCGGTTATCGCCGATTCGATTATTTGTACCTGGAAGACTCCAGCTCCGAATCTGATCGGATCAACACCACCGCCGAAGCAATCAAAGATTTTTTCAAGGAGAATGAATAATGGCCGTTAAATATATCCCGTTTTTTCCGGAGCCGATCGAGGGGCAGGCATTGCTGGACAATTTTCGGCGAACGTTACGTTACAAAGGAACCAACGAAGTCGAAACAAAACTCCGTCGTGGAATGCCGCTTTATGAAATGGAAAAGCAGGAAACGGTTGGGGCGAATCAAGACGGCAACCTGGTGATTCGCGGTGAATGTGTTTCCGCCTGCGCCTATTTGAAAGAACAGGGAATTTCCGTCGATTTGGTTTACATCGATCCGCCGTTTGCCAGTGGCGCGGACTACGCGAAGAAGATTTATATCCGTCGCAACCCCAAAGTTGCGGAAGCCATTGCAAAAGCCGAGGAGGAGCTTGAGGACTCCGATTTCAAAGCCTTCGAGGAGAAAATGTACGGCGATGTCTGGGATAAGGAAAAGTATCTGAACTGGATGTATGAAAACCTCTGTGCCATCAAATCTGTTATGAGCGAATCCGCCTGCATTTACGTACACCTTGATTATCATATTGGGCATTATGTCAAAATCCTCTTAGATGAGGTATTGGGAGAGAGTAATTTCATTAATGAAATTATTTGGTATTACTATAATAAAATGCCAGATATGCGCAAACCTATTTTTACACGGTCTCACGATACAATTTTCCTTTATGCAAAAAATAAAGATGGGGCATATACCTTTAATCTTCAAAAAGAACAACGAGAAACCCCGGTAAAACAACTAGTTCGTAAAAAAGTCGACGGGAAAATGGTCAATGCGCGTGACGAGGCTGGAAATGTCATGTACAAAGAGTCTTCTGAGCGTATTATTGATGATGTATGGCGTTTGTCAATGTTACAGCCAGCCGACAAAGAAGAGCCTGTGGACTATGCAACTCAAAAACCAGAAGCTTTGTTGGAACGCATCATTGAGGCGAGTTCCCATAAAGGGATGCTGGTTGCTGATTTTTTTGGCGGTAGCGGCGTCACAGCTGCAGTGGCAGCAAAGCTCGGACGGCGTTTCATCCACAGTGACATTGGTATCAATTCGATTCAAACCACTCGCGACCGATTAGCGACGATCCAAGCAGAGTTTGATGTTTTGGAGATCAAAGATGGTGTTTCGCTTTATCGCAATCCAGTACAGACGATGGATAAAGTCAAATCTCTGATTCCCGGCTTGCGGAATGAAGATAGTTTGGATGCGTTCTGGGAAGGTGCTATTTCCGACAGTCGTCTTGGCATGGTTCCGGTTTATGTACCGAATTTGATGGACAGCGCGTCCAAACTGCTGGACGAGGTCATGATGAATCGGATTCTTCACGAAGCGATTCCCGAGCTTGACAGCAATGTCAAAAAAGTGATTGTTTACTATATCGACATTACCGATAAAGCCGCTATTGAAAAATTCATTCGGGACGATGACAGTACGGATAAAGAAATCGAATTACGCGACTTGAAGGAAATCCTTGACGATGTGATTGCAGAAGATTACGCGGAATTTTCCTGCGAACAAGTCCAGTTGGATTTGCTTTCCGGTTATCTGGTGAGCATTGAAAAATTTGTCAGCGACCGGGTCAACGATAAGATTCACTCCTTTAATGAAAAGAGTTTCGCCAATTCCAGAGAAAAGAAGCCATATAAACCTTTGACAATAAGCGAGAATGGATTAGAGTTGATCGAATTTATCTCGCTCGACTGTACTGCCAGCAATGGCGAATGGCATTCTGACCATGAAATCAAGATCGACAAACTCGGTTATGTCATTCGAAGCGGCGTCAAAACCAAAGATTTCTGGGATGGAACTATCTCCGCCGACCGCCAACCGCTCCGCTTGAAAATCCGTAACATTTGCGGTGACGAAACCATATGGCGGATAGAAAATGCCTAAAAGGCAGGAGAGTATTTTTTCGATATGAGTAGAAATCATGTAATAAATGAAGAACAAAAAACGATTGCAGCAGCAATTAAAGCTGACAATGACTCCCATGAGGAAAAATGTTTTGATCCAAAGTATGCTTACTTCAGTAAAAATGCCATAAGGCAAAAGAACGAAATAAATGATGATTTTGCATACTTACGGAACCCTTTTGCTCATGATACCGATCGGATCATTCATTCACATTCTTTTGCCAGGTACATGGATAAAACTCGGGTTTTCTTCCAGATCAAGAATGACCACATTACCCGGCGCTCTCTGCATGTTCAAATGGTTTCGCGTATCGCGCGTACAATAGGGTGATGTTTGCATCTGAACGAAGATTTGATTGAGGCGATCTCGATCGGGCATGATATCGGGCATACTCCTTTGGGACACGCAGGCAAGCTGAACTTGCAAAAAATTTGCAGGAACATGACGCCGGAACTTTTGTTCACAATGCGCAATCCGTAAGAATACTGCAGAGTTTGGAGAAGCATGGAGAAGGCCTGAACCTGACCCTACCGGTCCTTGATGGAATCTTGGGACATAATGGCGAAATAGAAACGCCTAGATATGAATATAATCCGCAAAAACTCTCATGGGGGATACTGCAGGAAAGACTAAACGGGTGTCTTGTCACACCGGGATATGATAAAAGTGTATTTCCCTCAACATTGGAGGGTGTGTTGTCAGGGTTTCGGATATTATTTCGTATTTAGATAAAGACTATGAGGACGCCGTGACACTTGGCTTGATAACGCCGGAGGATGTCCCTTTTAAAGTATCTCGAATTTTAGGATCTACCAATTAATTAGATATCTATGCAATGATATTATTTTGAACAGTCATGGAAAAGGTTACATTGCCTTTTCTCCTAAGGTTTTTGACGCTTATAAAGCAATGAAGGAGTTCAACTACAAGCAGATTTACGAATGTGACTTAATCAAGAAACAAAAAGAGAAGTTCTCGTTAATGGTGAAAAGTCTATTTTACCTTTATTTAGAGGACATTCATGGCAATAGAACGGAAAGTGATATTTTTAAACATTTCATCGTTCATCATCGCGGAGAATATTGGGAAACAGAAAAACCGGAAAGAATCGTGGCTGATTTGTAAAAGTTAATATTTCATCTGACAAAACTCGAAACAGGTGCTATATTGAAATGCATCAATAAAAAGAAAGGTCAATCAGATGAACTTGGACGCAAAGATCATTAAGCCGAAGCTTGGAGTTCTTGAGCTTAGCCGCCAATTAGGCAATGTCAGCCAAGCCTGTAAAGTATTCGGTTATTCTCGTGACAGCTTCTATCGCTTTAAAAAATTATACGAAGAAGGTGGTGAACTTGCGCTTCGTGACATTGTGCGGTAGAATCATCCGAATGCGAAGAACCGGGTCGCGCTCGAGTTGGAATCTCGCGTGGTCAAAATGGCCCTTGACAATCCGGCATTGGGCCAACAGCGAGTTGCTAATGAGCTTCGTAAGGAAGGAATGTTTATTTCACCTGGCGGAGTTCGTTCCGTTTGGCAGCGGCATGATTTGGAAACGTTTCAAAAACGGCTCAAAGCCCTGGAAGCAAAGGTTGCGCAAGACGGCGTTGTGCTGACGGAATCCCAGCTGCAGGCATTGGAAAAAGCCAAAGAAGAGAAGGAAGCTGTTGGAGAAATCGAAACCGAACATCCCGGCTATCTCATTGCTCAGGATTCCTTCTATGTCGGTAATATGAAAGGCGTAGGACGTATCTACCAGCAGACGGTTATCGACACCTATACCAAGGTAGCTTTTGCCAAGCTCTATGATCGTAAAAACGCATTGATTGCTGCCGACATGCTCAATGATCGCGTGATCCCATTCTTCGATGCAAATGAGATTCCCGTTTTGCGATGAGTTTTATCAGATCACTTTTCGTAAGAAAATATACGACTCCATTGAAATGCTACAGAAAGATCTCGATGAGTGGATGCGGGACTACAATGAAAATCGACCTCATAGCGGGAAATATTGTTACGGAAAAACGCCAAGGCAAACATTCCATGACTCATTGCTGCTTGCAAAGGAAAAAATGTTGCAGTATAGTAACAGCGTGTCAGAGCAATAGAAAATATGACAAATCGTCAGATGATATCGTAACTTCTACAAACAATATGAGTTACGCTTCATTCCACAAAGAATTGACTATAACGCTATCGAAACCATTAGCCAGTTTCGACTTAAACAGTAAAGACGGAGTCAGTAAAGATGCCAGACGAATCGTTCAAAACATATCAAGATGTGATGACCTATTTGCAGGGGAAGAAACGCAAGGTTAATCTTTTGTTTGGCAACGGCTTCAGTATGGGGTTCGATTCCCATATTTTTTCTTATAATGCCTTGAGCAATTTCGTGAAGGGGTGTAAAGATCCTACGATTATAAAATTATTCAGGATTGTGGGGTCAACTAATTTTGAGCTGATCATGCGCAATTTAGACCTTTTTGTTCAATTTGGAAAGGAATTTGTGCCGCATGCAAATCTTGAGACAATTATCGAACCTGCAAAGCAAACCTTAAAGAAAAATCTTTTGGATGCTATTACAGCATTACATCCAGAGCACGTTTTCGAGATGCCGGAAGAAAAAAGCATGGCGTGCGCCTTGTTCCTGAAAGACTTTCTCGATAGTAAAGGTTCTATATTTTCAACCAATTATGATTTGCTGCTCTATTGGGTATTGATGCGTCATGCCGCAATATTTGGGGACAATATGCGTGACGGATTCAAGCGAGGCGATGGTGTAGATTTGACGTGGGAAAGCGGCGCTCAAAATATTTATTACCTACATGGCTCTCTTCCCCTTTTTGACTTGGGCTCTTCCGTTATCAAGGAGGAGTATACTCTTGGGAAATATCTTTTACAAAACATCCAAAAGCGAGTAGCTCAAGATCAATATCCCATTTTTGTAACCGCTGGAACCGCTCAAGAAAAAATGGCGATGATTTCACACAATCGCTATTTGAGCTACTGCTACGATAAATTGGCGAACTTAGATGGTTCTCTTGTGGTTATCGGCTTTAATTTTGGCAATTACGATACCCACATAATAGACGCAATTAACCAGGCTGCGACCAAACGTAAAGGGCATAGCGGGTTATTGGCAAGTTTATTTATCGGATATTACACGGAGCAAGATAAATCTCATATAAAAGAAATTTGTCCCCAATTTGAAATTCCGCAAGATAAAATTCGTCTATTTGATATCAAAACTGCAAATATTTGGGGAGGATAGTTTTTATCATATCTATGATATTTTATCTGAGTATGGATGCTACGCTTAAGGGAGCTACACGATTTACACCTCTCTTTTGAGTGTCTGCTTCGTTGGACTCAAGTCGGTTCTATTCTTCTGTATCTTTACGCCTTGCCATTTTTTCGCACAGGCAGTTGCTTTGCAATGTCTTCCCAATCGTGTTCAAGCTGACGTTCACCCTCTGCTTCCTTCAGGGCGCGGCGGTCAGTGGCAAACAGTTCGTATTCGCGGTAAGCGTGTTCGTTGGCCGCTGTGCGGCTGACGCGTCCGTGATTCTGCAGCACCGGGCGTTCGTTGAAACGCAGAAAATCATCTAGCTTTTGCGTCCAGTCTTTCAGGAAAATCTGTTTGCGCCGCTTGGCCTGATCCTCGGCAAAGTCCAGCCACATTGAAACAATCCGGTTCAAAGCGTCGATTTCATCTTCTTTCAGGTAGTTCTTGCCGACTGTGGTATCCGCTTTGCGAACTTCACTTCGCGGATGATTCGTCAGGCCCATGTGCGGCAACAGGTGGTTGGCGCGTTCCATAATCAGTTCCGCTGAAGTACGGCCGGTTGCCGCGACGTGCAATTTGTCCTGAATAAACGTAAAAAACTGCGTCGTCTCTTTGAAGCCGATCTGGTAATCCGCAGCCATGCTGAAGATTTCCCGCACTCGCAGGTACATCCGGCGTTCCGATGCCCGGATGTCCCGAATCCGCTCCAACAGCTCGTCGAAATAGTCAGGGGCTTCATTATCGCCTACTGCCGGATTCTTCAGCCGTTCGTCATCCATCGTGAAGCCCTTCACAATGTATTCGCGCAACCGTTGCGTCGCCCAAATACGGAATTGCGTCCCGCGTATCGAGTTCACCCGGTAGCCGACTGAAATAATGGCATCAAGGTTGTAATAGTCGATATCACGACTGACCTGACGGTCCCCTTCCGTTTGAACTGTTGCAAATTTTGCAACAGTTGCCGGTTTTACCAGTTCGCCGGTTGCGAAAATGTTTTTCAAGTGACGGCTGATTCCCGATTTATCCACGCCGAACAACAACGCCATCTGGTCGATACTCAACCAGACGCTTTCATTGACCAGACGGACATTCAACTTGGCCGTACCGTCAGGGGCTTGATACAGCAGAATTTCTCCGTTGGGCGGAATCTGATTCTTCTTCATGAATTCCCCCCATCAACTGCATGGCAACTGCTTTCCGCTTGAGTCGTCAACGCCAGAATACCTTTCTGAGCCAGCCGGGAAGGCTTGGCTTTGCCGTTTTCCCAGCGATTGACGGTGGAGAAGCTGACGCCGAGTTCACGGGCCAAGTCTTCCTGCGACCAGCCGTACTGCTGGCGCAGGGCTTTCAATTGTTCAGCGATATTTTCCATGGAAAGCATCTCAAAATCTCCCGAAACTCATTCTCAGCATCAATATAGCATCCGCTATGTTGTTTGCAAAATAGTTTCCGGAATTTTTCGAATGAGAAATTGAACCAATGGACCACTTGACAAGGTAATGATAATATTTTCTTTATTTGCAAAAGTCCCTTCTACGATGTTTATTAAAAGATATTATTATTGAAAATATTGACGATCAAAAAGATTAAATGCGATACCCGACCACCTCGAAAACGTTACTGGATAAATTACAGAGCGGTGATGCCGTATCTTGGACGGAATTTTTTGACCGCTATCGGGGAATCATCGTTTCGCTGGGCAATCTCAAGGGGCTGACGCCGGAGGAATGCGATGATCTGGTACAAGAAGTGATGCTCTGCTTTTTTAAAAATTCCAAAACATTTGTCTTTAATCCTCAAATTGCCCGGTTCCGTACCTACTTCGGCAGGATCATTCAAGCGCGGATTTTTGACTTGTTGCGGCGGCGTTATCAGTCGAACCGTTTGGCTTCAGGAATGGTGGAACCGGATGGCTCGGAGCTGGAGACGCCGGATTTTCTGCTGAACGAGGCGCTGCTTTGCGAGTGGCGGAAATTGTTGCTGGAGGACGCGCTTGCGCTTCTCCGGGAGCGGGTGGCTCCGGAGACGTATCTTGCTTTCGATCTGCATATGCGGCAATCTCTGCCGGTCGAAGAGGTCACGCGGACGCTCTCGGTCAACCGACAGTTTGTTTATACCGCCAAGACCCGCTGCCTCAAAATCCTGAAACAGACCATTGCCGACTGGAACCGGCAAGATCCCGAATTGGAGTTGGATGCCAATGTCCTGTGAAGTCGGAACCCATCTCGGCCCGTATCGTCTGACGGCGGAATGCGGCAGCGGCGCTTACGGCCGGGTTTTCGTCGCGGAAAATACCCTGACCGGCCAGCTGGTCGCGTTAAAGGTCATTTCTGGAGGAGGCAGGCGACTGGAGCGGGAATTGCAGGGGCTGATCCGTTACCGCAGTTGCAATCATCCGAATTTGCTGACCGTGCATCATATCGACCGCCTCGACGACGGGAGCATCTATTACACGATGGATCTGGCCGACAATCTGGCGGATTCGCCGGATGAATATCTGCCGGACACTCTCGCCAAACGCTTGGAACAGCGCGGACCGCTTTCGGCGGAATGCGTTCGGAAACTGGCCGAAGAGCTGCTTGACGGGCTGGAAGCACTTCACCGGCTCGGTCTCGTTCACCGGGACGTCAAGCCGGACAACATCCTGTGGATCGGAGGCCGGGCTGTATTGAGTGACATTGGTCTGGTCACTGAAGCGGACGCGGTCAGCTTTGCCGGAACGCCCGGTTTTCTTTCGCCCGAGTTGAGCACAGGAAAGCGCAATGCGACTTCTCGGGATGACTTCTATGCCCTCGGGAAAACGCTTTACTGTGCGCTGACCGGGGAAGCGGTCGGCAGCTATCCGTCGTTCCCGAAAAAGCTGCTTTCCGGTTCTTCCCGTCAACTGGCCGGAGTAATTTTCAAAGCCTGCGGCACTCCTGGCTTTGAATCGGCGGCGGTATTTCGAATGGCATTGATACAAAATTTTTCGAAAAAATTGAAATCGGGAAGAATTGGCTTGTTTTCGGTAATTATCGGACTGGTTGCTTTGGGAATCTGTTTATGGTATGTATTCCGGAAACCGGATACCGTTTCCAGCCAAATACTGCCGAAGAGTTATCAAACAGCCGCGAAGAAGGAAGCTGAAACTTTGTCTGAGGCCAAAAACAAACCGAAGGTAGTGTGGCGTTCTCCTCCTCCGGAAGAGACTCCTTATGCCACGATCACTTTTGATCGCCCCGATAACCCACTGGAAGTATGGGAGTCCTCCCCTGCTGTTCGGAAAGAACCATCTGTTGCCGCGACGATTTTTGATTATCCGCTTTATGGACCTCTTTTTGAGTGTTCTGAATTCATGCTCGGCGGAAAATATAAAGAGTATCAGGGCTCTTTTCTCGCTCGAGAAAACGGAGTGATTTTGCCTGATATAAGAGAAGGATTTCCATTTCCTGATTTGGAGAAAACCGGGGAGTTGTATGTGCAAAATTATCAGGGATACACTCCGGCGGAAAAAACGGAGCTGATTGCTGCATATAGAGCTTACTGCCGAGCCAAAGAAGAAACTCGGCAGCCGGACGAAGTTTTACATCAAAAATATGCTTCCGATATCGCTTATCAACTGATCCTGACAGAAATCAATATCAATATATCCGTTGCGGCAATGCTTTGGAGCAAAGAGCCGGGGTGGGATGTTCATGCCGAGCATTTTCGTCAACAGAGCAAGATGCGGGAGCGTTTATTGGCGCAATTTCGCGCTCAGAAACATTAATTCATCAAAAAAATCAATTCTGCGTGTCAGATCTCCATATATCCTGCGAATAATAGGATGTCGTTATACTCGCTTCCGAGGCACGTCAAGGCCGAAAGTCGTGGGAACAGAACGTATTCGGTTTGCAAAAATGAGAATGTCATGCTATTTTTTGATTGTGTTCATTTTAACTCAATCGAAAGGATGATTCCGGAAACTAATTAAAACTCATAAAAATTGAATACGTACCGTTAAGCAGGCTTTCACCTCGGAAAACGCCAAATCTCTAAAGTGAAAAAGTCGGTTGCTTAACAGGGACGCTCTATGTGGGCGTTCTCTGTTTGCATGACTTTTTCAGGCATTGGCGTGCCTCCGAGGTGAGTGTAACACAGAGGACGCTCTTTTTTTGTGTCGATCATTTTAGGAGGATATTGAACGCATGAGAAACCTGATTCAGCGACATCCCGTAATTACTTTGTACATACTGGTGGGAATTGGCATATTGTTCTTTTTTATGGCTTTTTTACCCATGGTGGAAATGAAGCTGACAAGGCGGAAATTGAAAAAAGCCGCGAAAGAGTTCATCAAACAGAAATTTGATGACGAGGAGATTCATATTGGAGATTTTCAGGTCGTAGAGAAGGATGAGAAGCAAGACCCCCAAAACAATCTCAAGCGTTATCTCACTCGAATATCAAGGCGCGAAGAGGTCTATTGGCTCTTACTGGAAGAAAGTTCCACCGGGAAAATTACGGTAACATGCCTTTCGGATTCTGCTGGAAATGATGAGGAACCTTGTTGCGACAACACTCCTGAATCATCAGGTGATACTCATCCGAGACTTTACAACCTTCACCTGGCGGCATTGTTATCGTTCCTTTGCACGCCGATTTTCGGAGCGACTTTGCAGTTATTGAATGCGGTTGAGCTCAAACGGCAAGTGACAAAATCTGTTATCTGGTTATCGGGCTTTATTGTTCTCTGGATACTCAGCATTTGCCTGGACTTGGAGTGGCCTCAATACATCGTCCTGATCATTTGGTATTTTTGTGAATGTTTACCCTTCTCTGCGTGGCGGAAAAAGTCTCTTCCTTCATATCGAAAAAGGAGATGGCTCCCCGCTCTGTGGTGGGGATTTTATGGAAACATTGTTATTTTTACTCTGATCGTAATTATTTATCTGAACAGTTATGGTCCACCGTTGATTTATCTGGGCGCCGGCTCTGAAGTCCCGGTGAAAATTTTCCTGAGCCGGGCAAGAATAGAGCCACTGGAACAAAGTATCAAACAAGGAGGAGATGATCCTTTTATGCAGAACGAACTGGATCAATATAAATATCTGCTTGCCATTTTAAACCGGAGGAATCCTGAAATGATGGAGCGCTTAAGCGGATTGACCGTTGATGAAATGCGGGAAGAAATTTTCAACAGTCGGCAGGAGCGATAACCATGCAACAGAATTCTGATAATATTTTGTCAAAAATAAAGCAGCAGACCAAGAAAAATACGACTGTATATGAAAAGATTATTGCATTGATATGGATCATTTTTTGTACGCTTGCGGCGTTTTTTCTGATGGCGCTACTGTGCTGGGAGGTGACAATTGCCGGAATGAAAGGATATGCGGTTTGGATATATTTCGTAACTTTGCTCATCTTTCCACCTTTAGGCGCAGTTTGCGGGTATCATGCCTTTTATGATGCACTGTATTGGCAAAGCGCAATGGGGAAATGGGTAAAAAATACAATTCCATATATTGCTTTTTTTACTGTGTATCTTTTATATAAGGTATATAAATATAAGGTATTGCTTTGAGGTCGCGATACTATCAGGCAATTGATTTGAACTTCTGCCAACAAAACCCGCGAGACAGAAAGAGAATGCGATGATGGAAAATGAAACAATGAAGTGTCCGTTTTGTGCGGAAGAGATCAATGCGGAAGCGGTGAAATGTCGTTTCTGCGGCGAAATGCTGAATAACAGCCCGGAAATATCTCGTCCGGCAACCATTCCCTGGCAAGCCGAGTCCCGGCGAACCGGCCGTTTCCCCCTTGCGGGACTGTTGAGCATTTTGCTTCCAGGGGCCTCATGGTGTGTATGCGCGGTGACCCCGGAAGAAAGCACGGCCGCGGGCATTACGTTGGGCGTTCACTGGCTGAGTGCGGCATTCAGTTGCTCCATTGGAATATACTATCTGGTAACCGGAAAGAAAAACGGCAGAACACTGGTGACGGCCGGACTTGCAATTGTTGTTTTTCTTTTGTCCTATCTCGCTGTTTCTGCATTGATATGCGGAGAATAAGGATCACATTTTAACTCAAGGAAAGATCAAACATGGAAGAACAGATTCAGAAATCAACCGAGAAGCAACTCCGCTCAACAACCGTTTATGAAAAATCATTGGCAATTCTCATTATCGGCTTGGGTTGCGTTTTTCTTCTTGCCGCATTGGCGGCACTGGTAGGAGCCTGTTTTGGGAAATTGCCATTCAGTAGAGGCGTATACGGCTTGTTTTTGGGAGGTGGTACTCTTGGTCTGGGCGGTTATGCATGGAAAAATCCGGCCTATTGGGATCGTCCTTTCGGAAGAATCATAAAAGTAGCCATTCCGTTGTTGCTGATTTTGTTCTTCGTAATTTTGCCGTTGATGCGCTTGCTGAACGGCAATATTTAAAATAATTAATCTATAAAGGGAAACGTAAAATGATGGGAAAGTCAATTTTCTGGGGAGTAGTTGGAGGAGTGGTGATGGGATTGCTGACTGGCTGGCTTGTGACTGGCTGGCCTCAACTGGTCATCGGGGCAATTGCCGGAATACTGATGTTTTTCTCCGCGAAAAAGAACAATGGCAATCCGCCGAGATGGTTTTGCCGTACATCAGGAAATAAAAAAGAAAATAATACAGCAGAAAAAGAGAAGTGAATCAAAACATGGAAAAACAAACAAAGAAATGCCCTTATTGCGCAGAGGAAATCAGTGCGGAAGCGATTAAGTGTCGTTTTTGCGGCGAAATGCTTATTCCGAATGAAAAGGGAAAATCTGCGAATGATACCGTGAAAAAAGCAAAAGAGGTTGCAGAGGAAACGGCGGAAAAAGCCAATGAGGTTGCTGGGAAAGCAATTCATAAAGCCGATGATCTATACAACAAACTTCCATTTGACAATATTAATAGAAAACTGGAAAAACTACCAGTAAAGATTGACGTCAAGTCCCACAAATTCAAGATTGCGCTTGCCTGTGTCATTGTTTCTGTTTTAGGGCTCTTCACGTGGCATTCCTGTTCCAACACATTCGTTGATGACACGGTAAAAACTTTAGTCGTTGACATCCTGGTGAAAAACCGTCCTTGGGATTTTCCCAAAGAGAAGATCAAATGTACCAAGATAACGAATGTGGAATCGATCGGGGAAAAACAATATGCTGCTAAAGCGATAATAACTAAAGACGGGAAAACGGGGATCGTGGATATAATGTATGAAGAGATTGATGACCTCGTACAGGTTTATGTGGATTTTGACTCCATAGAATGGACTGATTAAAAGGATCTCTGGCAGATGAAGCAATGCCATTTCTGTAAAGAAGATATTTTGGATGCGGCGCGAAAATGTCGCTATTGCAAAAGCTGGCAGCCGGAGGAAATTCCTTCGGCTGCCCCAGACGGCAAGGCGTGTATCGGCTGCGGGCGGACGATTCTGCCCGCAGCCAAAAAGTGTCGATATTGCGGCGCATGGCAGGAACCGTCAGCGAATTGGGCTGGGGACAATTTCTCGGTTCTGGAGCGTATCAGGCGCAGCCGGGAAGTTTGCATCGGCGGGGGATTCGGAAAGTCCATGGGGCTTTTTGTTCTGGCCAATTGCGGAGTTATGGCCGTGCTGACGGTCGCCTTTAGTGCGGTTGATCCCGATGCCGGAATCGGAACATTCTTTCTGCTTCTCTGTTTTGGTTTTGCTTTGCCAGTGCTTTCATTGTTGTTTTCCAAAACATTGGCAGTATGGCGCTATGATATCAAAATCATCAATCCGGAGCAGCCGGAAAATGAGCAGGAGCGTTATTTGCTGGCTCTGATCGGCGCTTTGGCGGAAAAAGCCCGCCTTCCGGTGTTACCGGAGGTGGGAATCTATCCGACTGAGGAGATGAACGCATTTGCGACGGGCTCCTCAAAAAGTGATGCCATGATCGCTTTCAGCCAGGGGTTGCTGGACCACATGGATGAAGAAAGTATTGCCGGTGTCGCGGCGCATGAGACCGCACATATTGCCAACGGCGACATGCTGACCATGACACTTCTGACCGGCTTGGTCAACATCGGAGTCATGATCATTGACTTCGCCATGCGGCAGATGGACTGGTATGATGAATTGCGGGATAAATCAAAAACTCTGGCATTCATCGTGCACGTCGTCCTCGTAAATCTGCTGTTTTTCGTCGGGAATCTGCTGCTCCTGTGGTTCTCGCGCCATCGGGAGTTCGAAGCGGATGAAACCGCCGCCTCACTAGTCGGAAACGCATCCATGAGCGGAGCATTGAAACGGCTTATGGAAGATGATAACATCGGAACCCTGACGGAAGCCGGCGAGCCGATCGCGGCAATGATGATCTCCGCACCTTCGGCATGGTGTGATTTTTTTTCCACTCATCCGTCACTTGAACGACGAATTCAGCATTTGTTGAAAATTTCTTAATCACTCCATCAATAAAAAATCAGTCTGCGAGGAAACCGGAGTATGGATTATGGCTGAAATGTTCATTGCAAAACAGTGCCAAGTTGAACCGGAAGTTAATCAAAAACAACTGCTCGAAGATATTAAGTGCATAAGCATGAAATATTTTGAATCATGCAAAATCAATACCTCGTTTCCATTTGTTTTGATCAAAGGTCTAAGACCGGCTATTATTGGTAGTTGTTATGTGAAGATTGAGATATCATTTGAAATAAAAGAAGGATTATTGAAGTGGGAAGTCCGCGGAAATACTTCTTTTCGGGAAATAGGGTGTTTTATGTTCTGTGTGCTGTTTTGGCTCTCATTTTCCTTAATTCCCGGTTTGCTTGTGTATCTCTATATCGGTTGGCTGATCCTATATTTCTTATATAAAAATTCAACTTATTCGGCGCTTGAATATATTTGGGCTGAGATTGAATCAAAATATGCCGTATCCGTTCCACTTAAAAACTGAATGTAGCGAACATGTAAGCAGGAGAAAACATACGATGAATGAATACACGGCTGAGCAATTATTGGAATTCTTTAAGACACAGTTTGTTGCGATCGACAACATTCCGGAAGATACGGCGCTGCGCGATCAGATTTGCCTGGAGGCCCGTGCATCTCTGGTGATAGATAGTGCATCACAGGAAGAATTGTCCTCTCTTTTTAATGTATCTAACGATGAGGATATCCTTACTCTTCAATTGTCAACCCCACTCTCTATTCAAGCTATTGTGCCTATCACTACACAGTTTCAAGAAAGTAAAGATGTATGTTTCTCATGGAAATTTTCCGGTTACTGTATAACGAAAGGGCAAATCGAAGACTACTTCAAAATTTCGGGACGTTGGCATGTAAAGGATTCGCTATTTAATTCAAGTAATATAAAAGAGAAGAGCAAGGGGGAAGGATGCTTGGTGCAGAATTTGCTCAGTACCGACCCCCTACTCCCAGGGGCTAACATCGAGTTATTGCATCAGGGCTTCGCTCCCCTTCAGGAGAAGTTGAAAGAGCATTTCCAATGTCATTCATCCTTTCAATTAGCTCAACCGCTTACTCCGTATAATACTCCGCAAAAGATCTGCCGTTTCTTTCATAATGAAGCATTGCCATTGGCTCCGCTTTCTTTATCTCATCACTTCTTGCGGCTTGAAGATATTGACTCAACCACACCATTAGAGCCTGTCTGTTCCGGAAGAACAGAAATAGAAAGCGTTCATGCTCATCTAGCGTCCATGTTTACAGCAAGGCGATTACCAAGTATCTTATTGGAATATCAACCTAAACAGTATGAGGGATTGCAACAGTTCCTTTTCCCATTTAAGGACGAAAACAACTATACAGTCATGACAGTGTTGAAATGCTATGATGATACCTTCCGACAGAAAAGCTTCTTGCCTGTGACCCGCTGGAAGATCAAATCTGTGCCCCAACGGTATTGCATGGCTGTTCCATATGAGAAGAAGTTACTTTTGTTCAACTTGGCTGAACTGGTTGCTCATCCGAACTCACCAGTCGTATTGACGGACAGCCTTGAAATAGCAGCCCTCCATCAAGCAAAGATAGAGCCGGAGAAATTGATTTTTACCAGTTTTATTTGTGATTCAGGACACTATGAGCAGGTGGATTGGAAGCCATTAAAAGATCGTCAGCCTTATCTGCTTGTTACGAATCATTCAGGCAAAACATTCGAGGAAGCCTGTTGGGAGGCTGGTAAACTGGCAGATTATCTAAAAGGCTTATCGATTGATCTTAAGTTCATTCGTATGCCGGTTTGGTATCGTTCCCTTCCTGTTTTGCACAATATTGGAGAGTTGATCTCGGCATATAAAGCAGCTCCCCCGCAACCTTATAAAGAAGATATACGGATATTGACGCCGGAAGAGTTTGAAACGATTCGAGAAACGGCAGAACAGAGGATTGGCATACCGCCGGAAGCGTGGTGGAAAACTGTACAGGAACAAAAAACTTCAACTTCAATTCCCTCAGAAGAGAAGCCGTCTGCATCCGACAGATTCGATTACATTCTCTGGCCACTGCTGATTCGTGGAACCAGCACAATGCTCTATGCTCGCAAGAGCTTGGGGAAAAGTGCCTTGAGCCACAGCATTGCTGCCTGTCTCAGTGCCGTTGGCAAATCACGCTTATTTGAAGAAAATCACTGGGGAGCTTCTAAGGGAACTTGGAACTCTTATAAGGTTTTATACCTCGACTTTGAAAACGGAGAAACGGGACATAAAGATCTGTTGAAGAGGGTATGCTGCTCTTATTGGCGCACCGAGAAAATTAAACAAGATGAAGATTCCAAAAATTTTATTTGGAAAAATATGCCTGAACTTGGTTTGACTGGAATTAACTATACACTGCCGGAGAACCGTCAAAAAATCTTGGATATGCTGGAAGCTGCAAGCGATGAAGGCGAACCGGGGCATCCGGTAGATGTTCTTGTCATTGATACTTATCATGAGTTTACGCAGCTTCAGGATCAGGTGAATACACATCAAGGATTACGATCATTGTTGCGTATGCTTAACGAGCGTAATATTGCCACTTTAGTTTTAAATCATCCCAAGCCCAGCGATGATTCGAAGATGTATGGGCATGGGATTATTTTGGAGTCTTTCTTTAACGTAATGTACTTAAAGCGGCAAGGACAAGACTCCCAATCTCTCACGAAACCTATGGAAGTTCACTTTAATGCGGTACGTTCCGGTTGGCTGGCAACTAATCAAGAACCGTTTAAAATATATCAACCGGAGTCGCCGGGCAGATGGCATCTCTATTCGCCCGAACGTTCTGCAACGGAAGAACGAAATCGGATAAGAGAATATTACATAAAGACAGAGAAGTTCAGCAAAGAAAAGGCCGCTTCGCTCCTTGGTATATCCACTGCTTCACTGTATCGCAGCCTCAACAAGAAAGACGAAGCATAATCACTCCACAGAGAGTGTGAAATATTCTATCGTCCTGCTGCCATTAAGCAGCAGGACGATAACTGTAGTTGTTGCTTCATCTGTGTTAGTCAGCAAAATGCTGAGGCCATATCATCTTGCGCGGAACGGCTGAGCGCGCAGCGATCGGCGATCTTACGCCAGTTTTGAATGCTTTCTTCGGTCTGCCTGATGAAAGAATCGGCCGTGTCTGTATCAATCCGGAAAAGCGGTGCGACTTCTCGCGCAAGATCGAAATCAAGGACATTGTCGTTTTCCGAGATATTGAGAGCAAGACCGGTACCATTCGGATTGGGATTGATGTCGTAGGCCGGAGAGAGTATCCAGCCTTGAGGCGTCAGCAGGAAACCGTGGTTGCGGAGATGGTCGTCAGTATTCTTCACTGCGATACTAAAAACGATTCGTTTCCAGAGTTCCCGCAAGTCGGCGTCCGGCTGAGCGCCGTACTGCATGATGAATTTGGCAATATCAAGGTAACTGGTTCCGTCCTGATAATCGGCTCCATCCGTTTTGCCAAGCAATGTCATTGCCGAAGCGAAATGAATGCGGCGGTTGCCGTTGCGGTCGAAACGCCTGGTCAGGAAAGTAGAGCCATTTTTGGAGAACTTGTCAAGTTGGCATTCCGGCAGACGGAGGCCGACTTGCCTTGCTAGTTGATGTGCGACCATTTCCCATGCGCCGATATCAGTGGAATCCGCCTTGCTCGGAAACTTGGCGATCCAGAGATTGCCTTCCGGATCAAGTACATTCGCCTTCGGACGTGCGCCTCCCAATGAAGAGCCGGGAGCAATCAGCATCGACAGCCATTTCTCATGTTCGTTGTCGGATTGCGATTCATCCTCATAGTTACGGCTGGCGGCTTCCAGTTCGCGCAGACTGGTCCAGGGCGGAGCTGCCATCGCCCGGTCATTGTTGACAAACTCTCCGTCGGGTGATACCTTGAAGCGGATCGCTCCCATTCGGGTTTCATCGTAAACGCCCAGCAGATAATCGGACTCCTGCAACGGCGACGGTGAACACTCTTCATTGCGTGCCCGGATCGCCTCTCGCCGCCGCATCAATTGCCTCCCCCAGCGATCCGGGGACGAATCGAGAAACAGGCCGAAATTGTTCTTGTTACTGGCAGCGTATTGCGGACCGGCGAACAGTTGAAGATCAGGATCGAGGATGCGCGTGTCATTCGACTTCAACCAAGCCGGATTGAACTCAAACGCAAAAATCTCTTTCCTCCGGACTGTTTGAATCTGCAATTCACCCATCAGTTGAGGAGTTGCATCGACATGCCAGTCACTGTAAACATAAACGGTTTTTCGTTCCATCTTCACTTGTTCCTTCTGGACGTGACACGCTTGCGGACGGATAGTCCGGCATCCTGCAACTTGCGGCCAAGCTCATCGTCGGCCGCAACCTTCAGCAGATCGTGTTCCAGCCCGAGTGAAACCAGCACCTGCACATAGCTGCCGAGCGAAACAGAGGGCGAGCCTTTTTCAATCTGCGACAGCGTTGCCCGGCTAATTCCGGCCCGTTCCGCCTGAAGCGCAGAGGTGATATTGCGGCGCAAACGCGCCAGACGCAGGTTCTCGCCGAACTCCTGCAACAGCTCAATTGTTTTCGGAAACAGCACTGTGGTACGCTTCGCCATTGTTTTTCTCCTTAGTTATGCCAGTTTAAACTATCACAGATCAGAATGAATGTCAATTATATTTTACATTATTTCAAAATAAAATTTTGAAAACTGGTTTGCAATGGCGAATATGAAGAGTTATAGTAAATCAGTTGTTTGATTTCTGGATTGGAGCTGGGGGACCACACTTTTCAAAGGGTGCCATCGGGTGCCGTTTGTAAGGAAAAAAGTGCCGAAAAGTGCCGTTTTTACGATCTTGGAAGCCTTGCAATCTCATCAGGTCAGAACGATAGTTTTTCGTTTCAGACCAATAGGTTGTAACTTATTTTGAGTTCAAGCTGCGGGTAGTTGTCTCTACACTTTGGGTGTACCACCTTTGTGCAAGCTTTGTGTAACTTCCGATCTTTATTGTCTCTCTGCGCGCGACTAACGTAAGGACAGCGGCCGTTTTTGTGCAGGTACGGCAATTTCTGCTGCGAGGGCTGCCGGGGCGCGCCGGTTTCGCGGTTCAGGCACGGGGGGCGGCCGGAGGGAGCGCGTTGGAATTGTGCCGGTATTCGCGCGGGGAAAGTCCGTATTTCTGCCGGAACACCCGGGAGAAGTAGGCGAGGTTGGAGAAACCGCAGCGGAATGCGGTTTCCGTGATGGAGCACTCCGGGCTTTTCAGCAGCTCCGCGGCGTGTTCCAGCCGCAGCCCGGAGAGGTAGGCGGCCGGAGAAACGCCGGTGTATTTCCTGAACAGCCGTTCCATGGTCTTGAGCGTCATATTGTTCTCCGCCGCGATCCCGGAGATCTGCAGCCGCGGATCGGGGTAGTTCGTTTTCAGAAAGCCGATCAACCGGTTCAGCCGCGGTTCTCCGGCCGGCCGCGCCGGTTTCGAACCGAGAACGGCACGGGAGAGATTCAGCAGCAGCTGCAGGAAATTCGCATTCATCGCCAGCTCGAAATCGCTCTTTTTCTCCAGCCGTTCCCGCTTCATCGCCAGAAGGAGCGGCCGGATTGTGTCGAAGGCCCCGGCATTCAGGCAGGGGGGAGCCCCGGGAGCGGAGCTTCCGTCTGGGGAGGGGACGGAGTCGAGCAGCCGGCTGATCCCCGGGTCCGCCTCCGCTTTTTCCCAGGAGAACAGCAGCAGTTCCGGAAAGAAGAGCACATTGACCAGTTCAAAATTCCGGCAATCCGCATAACCGTGCGGACTTCCGGGGCGGACCACGAAGAAGTTTCCCTTGCCGAGCGGACATGAGCCGCCCGGATAAAGATGGCGTCCCGTTCCCTCCCGCACGATGACCAGTTCGTGAAAATCATGATAGTGCATCAGCTCCGAATCCGGGTTCCCCGGGTAACGGATCGATGAAATGGAGACGCCGCACCGGCCGTAGAAGTGCCAATGCGTCTCAACTTTCATGCAGGATGGGCTTTTACTTATCATGAATTGTCTGAAAAATCCAAAAGTATGGCTGAAAAAGTAAAGATTTTTGTTTTTACTCTAGTATAATATATAATAACGCCGGTATGAATTAAAAGCAAATAACGCCGGTATGAATTAAAAGCAAATCTTTATGGAGACATTCCAGCAGGGACAATTAGGGCGTTCAGTATAATAACGACTGTTGTTTTATAGACCTTTACCATAGGATGATTTGATTGCTATGAATCCATTCTCTATTCGCAATTACCGAGGCGCTCCGACTTTCTTCAAAAATAATACCCCCATTTTCCCATTACTTTTTTGGCAGACAGAAATCGAAGAAGAGGATGCAAGGGCGTTTTCTGCGGCAGGAATTGAACTCTTTAGCTTTTTTCGTTCTATTCCGCATTATGACCATCCATACTGGATTGGAGAGAATCAATACGATTACTCCAGAATTGACACAGCTTTGCGCCGCTTCCATCAATTACTTCCAAAGGCATACTGTATTCCACGTATATACGTTTCTGCCCCTGATTGGTGGTTGCAAGAACATCCGGAGGAGCGTTGTCGTTTTTTCAAAGAGGCGCCGGATTCCCGTTACGAAGGCCTTTTGCAAGGGACGTTGCATGAATCTTTTGCTTCAGAACGTTGGAAAAAAGAAATGGGAGAAGCGTTTAGACTTCTTATTCGCCATATTGCAGAAGCTGATTATGCCAGCTGTGTAATTGGAATTCATATCTGCAATGGCATTACCGGGGAATGGCATTGCTGGTCTCCGCAATTGCGGCCAGATACATCTCTTGCAATGGAACGTTATTATGGGCATCCCATTCCTCCGCCGGAAATGCGTGATCCGCAATATTATCGTATCCAGCAGAATACTGCCGTAGATGCGATTGATCATTTCTGCCAGATAGTCAAACAGGAAAGTGATTTTTTGACCGTTGTTTTTTACGGTTATATGCCAGATATGCCCAATTCAGCACAGTGGGGTATTGAAGGAGATCATCGCGCAGTATCCCGGTTGCTCAACCTGAAAAGTGTTGATATCCTTAGTGCACCACATTCTTATGAACGACGCGCGGTGGGTCAAGATGGGTATTTTCGCCATTATCCTGCAAGTGTGGCGCTCCATAACAAGCTTTTCATCGATGAGGGCGATGATCGTACTTGGCTTGACGGAAGAGTGAATAATGGTGTCGAATATGTTCCGGCGAAGGGTAGTCCTGTTGATTGTGAGGAGTCGCTGGCCATTCTCCGCCGTGAATTCGGAAACATGCTTACACATAATATCGGAATGTGGTTTATGGATCTGAATGGCGGTAATTTCCATGATAAAAAATTGATGGAGGAGATTGCCAGATTGAAGCGTTGGGGCGATTACAGTATGCGTCTCCCTCGGAAGCGTATCGCGGAGGTTGCAGTAATTATTTCTCCCGAAAGTGAATTCAATCTTCCGCCACGTGGTTGCGAAGGTAACCTTCTTTCTGAACAACTTTATAATATGCAGATCGGAGAACTTTGCCGCAGTGGAGTACCCTTTGATCTTTACCTGACCAGCGATCTTACTTCATTAGAATTAAAGAAGTACAAAATCATCGTTGGTTTGGATGTTCGTTTTCTATCTTCACAGGAGAATGCTCAGCTTACACGCCTGCTGAATTCTAACCAGTGCACATTTTTTTACTTCCGCCCTCCCGAAAATCCTCAGGAGGCATTCGTTTCTCTGCCGCCGGGCACAGAATTGATTCCGACAATTTCTGCGCGTGAGTTACGTACGCGGTTCGCCGAGGCAGGAGCTCACGTTTATCTCTCCTGCGATGATGTATTTTCCGTCTCGGAAAGCGCTATCATGATCCATGCAGTTACCACTGGAGATAAATGCCTGACTCTTCCGAGAAAACGACGACTCATTGATCTGATTTCGAATGAAGTGCAAATCGTAGATCGTCTTATGTTTCACATGCAACACGGCGAAACCAAGTTATTTTTACTGGAGAATCCATAGTGAGTCGTGACCGCGCAAGTAAAATGATCGGAATACGAGCATGACGATGGGTGGACAACAAAAAAACTCCTTACTGTAACGATTCACCAATACCGGAGCATGGAGGGACTACTGACAAAACATATGGAAATTATCAGTAACGTCGTTATCGGCGTTGGAAATTACAAATGTGTCTCACAACCTTTGGGACAATAACCAATTTTAAGGAGGAATACGAAATGTATCAGGTAAATAGAAAAGAATCCGTATGCTTCAGATCATCGGCGTTTCGTTTTTTTTACATTTTCTCCGCCGGGCGGGGAGGCGGCGGACACGCCCCCGCATACTGTCGTATAAGGCAGTTTACTCTTATTGAGCTGCTCGTTGTCATAGCGATCATCGCGATTCTGGCGGCGATGCTGCTGCCGGCGTTGAATAAAGCGCGGGAGAACGCCCGTACCACACAGTGCGTCAGCAATGTCAGGCAGCTCGGCACGGGCGTAACCATGTATGCGAACGACAACCGTGAACAGTTGCCCAAAACCGGTAAAAATTCCGACGGCGGCGCGACGCCGTGGAATCTTTACGCCAGTGAAACCATCGGCCTGGGGCGCGTCAGTTCTTATGTCGGCGGGCCGCAGATCTGCGACGGAACGGACTCGCGTCCGCGGCCGCTGATCTTTCGCTGTCCTTCCGGCAACGGCGATCCCGAAGCGTGGATGCACAGCAGCAGACGCCGCACCGATTACCTGTTTCTCCGCGACAGCCAGACGGGCAATGTCTGCACCAGCTGGAGCTTCACGGGGCTGGGCAGGCCGCTGAACAAGCTCTCCCGCGAGATGCTGATCATCTGCTCGGCCGGAACCACGCTGTTGTGGCGCGATGCGTATATCTCCCACTCCAATCGGGAGGCGCCGCTCTTTCGCGCCAACGGCTCCGTGCGGAAAATCCGCGCAGCGGAGTACCAGAACGGCACCGGCAACGGCGGCATGGCCAAAATCGACGAACTCTGAGAAAAGGTGTTTCCATGCAAAAATTCTTCTGTCTTTTTATTCTTCTTCTGGCCGGAGCGCTTTCGGCTGCCGGGACGGCTCCGCGGCTCAATGAATTCGGCGCCCTGGAACTGGACGGCACTTCCTGGCTCGTCACTTTCGTCAACAAAAGCTGGACTGCGTTCTCCTACGACGGCCGCTGGCGCGATGCCGTTTTTCACCGCCGGGAGGGCGGAACTGATTCCGCCGCCTTCCGGGTCACGATCCCGGATTTTCCGGCCGGAGAACTCAAACTGGCGCTAACGCCGGAAGGGGAGAGTTTCCGTTACCGGGCTGATGTCGCCTTTGCCGAACCGGCGGAACTTGCTTCGCTCAGCCTCGAAACACGGCTGCCGGTAAAAGAATACGCCGGGAACACCCTGAAAATCGATGGAAAGCCTTTCATGCTGCCCCGGGAGGAGCAGAAAGGGCTTATTGTTCACCGGCGGGCGGCGATGCTGGAAATTCCGGCCCGGAACGGCTGGATTTCGCTTCGCGGTGACTTTGAACTGCATATTCAGGACAACCGGGCCTACAAGCTGCCGAGCTATACCGTGCGGATTCGACTGACGCCCGGTTTCGGCAGAATCACTGCCGCTTCGCTGGCGCTGACGGTCCGATGCGGCGAGGGGAAAGGCATTCCCCTCGACCTGCGCAGGGTGGTGAATGCCGGATTTGCCGACGACGTTGCCGGTGACGGCAAAGGCGGCTGGACCGATCAGGGGCCGGAGAATGATCTGCGGATGCTGACGCCCGGCAGGCAGGTCATGAAGGGGATTACGTTTGACGTCATCGACCCGGCAAAAAACGGCGGCAGAAGCTGCATCATGCTCGCCGGCAAAGCGCGCCCGAAGTTCCCGGATGCCGCCGCATGCGAGGTGCCGGAGAACGTTTCCGGTACAACGCTTTATCTGCTCCACGCGATCGCCTGGCCGGGACCGCAGGTCGGCAGCGTGAAGGTGACTTACCGGGACGGCTCCGCCGACACGTTCGAGGTGCGCGGCGGCCGCGAGGTCGGTAACTGGTGGGGGCCGGCGCAGTATCCCAATGGGGAGGTGGTCTGGACGGCGGAGAATGCTGTCGCATACGTCGGGCTTTTCCGCTCCCGTTTCGCACTCCGCCCGCTCCCGGTCGCCCGGGTGGAGTTCCGTTCCGCGAAAGAAGCTGTCTGGGGGATCGTCGGCGCCACGGTGAGCGACTGGGAGGCGCCGCGCTCGGAGGATGCGCCGTACTTCATCGTCGCCGGTGACGAATGGCGCGAAATCCCATTTTACAAGGAGATCGAAAAAGGGTCGATCCTGGACTTCTCCGACACGCTCGACGCACCGGCCGGCAAGTACGGTCCGCTGGTCCGCCGCGGCGACAAGCTGGTGTTCCGCGATCGTCCGGAGACGCCGGTCCGCTTCTACGGCACCAACATCAGCGGGACCTCTTTTTATCTGGACAAGGCGCAGGCGGACCGCTTCGCCGACCGGATGGCGGCCTGCGGATTCAACCAGATCCGGATTCACCATCACGATGAGCCGCTGACCGATACGGTGAGCACCCGCCTCCAGCCGGAGCGGATGGACCAGTTGGAGTACCTGATCGCGGCGCTGAAGAAGCGCGGCATCTATGTCTCTACCGACCTCTATGTCTCCCGGGTCCCCGGCCGGGGAGAGATTCCGGAGTTTCCCGACCGGGTGATCGCATACGGCGAATACAAGGGGTTGTTCTGGATCATGGACTCGGTGTTCGAGAACTGGAAGGAGTACTGCCGGGCGTTCCTGAACCATGTGAACCCTTACACCGGGCTGGCGCTGAAGGATGACCCGGTGCTGATTTCGATTAATATCATCAACGAAGGCAATATCGACAAGACGGCCGAAGCTTCGCCGCTGGTGAGGGAGCATTACCGGAAAGCGTACCTCGAATGGCTCGCCGCAAAGAAACTCCGGGAGCCGGACGACAGAGACGGGCGGCAGCGGCTTTTCAGCGCCTTTCTGCTCGAAACCTACCGCCGCCGTTCCCGGCAGATGGTCGAGTTCATCCGCGAACAGGGAGTGACCTGCATTCTGGCCGATTCGAACATGCTTACCGGGCCGATGCTTTCGGTGATGCGCAGCGGATACGATTTCGTGGACAACCATGTCTACTGGGCGGGGCCTTCCGGTACTTACGATGTACCATCAGCGTGCAGCCAGCGTTCGGCGGTCAGCCACGGCACATCGCCCGATGAAATCTTCCTGACGCGGCTTTACGGCAAACCGTTCAGCGTCTCGGAATTCGATTTCTGCAAACCGAATGTCTTCCGGGCCGAGGGGCCGCTGATGATGGCCTCTTATGCCGGACTTCAGGGGTGGGACATGCTCTGCCAGTTCGCCTGGTCGCATTGGAATGGAGACATCACGAAAGATCTTGTCGCCAACCACTTCAATATCGCCAACGACTGCGTCAAGGCTTTGTCGAACCAGCTGGGGGCGGCGCTGTTCCGCTCCGGTTCCGTCCGTCCGGCTCCGGCGGCGCTTGTCACGGTGATCGGCAGTGCGGACGGCCTGATCGCCGGACAGGAGTATTCGATGTCGCTGAGCCGTCTCGGCCGGGTGGTGCGGCTGGGAGGCATCGTCGGAAACGGTACGGACGATCCCATGAAAAGTCTGCCCCCCGATACGGTCGCGCTGATCGACACCGGCGACAACTTCCCCGAATATCGCGGAAAGCTGCCGGTACTGGATGCGCGGCGGAAAGGGAACGATTTCCTTGCGAAACTGAAGGCGCTTCGTGTGGTGCCGGACGATCTGATCGATTTGGACTCGGGGCGGCTGGACGGGGCAAACGGTCAGATTTTCTCCAATACCCGGAAACAGACTTTTTCCGTGCTGACGCCGGAGTGCGAGGCGTTCATTCTGCCATCCGGAGAGAACTGCTCCGGTAAATTCTGGCAGGTAAGAAACCTGAAAGGGAGAGGCGTTTTCGCCGCGCTCTCCCGCGACGGCCGGCCGCTGGCGGAGTCCCGGCGGATTCTCCTTTTCCACCTGACCGACACGCAGGCGTTCAAGGCGAAATTCTCTTCGCCGGAGATGACCCTCATCGAACGCTGGGGGCAGTTGCCCCACATGGCGGCGGCCGGAACGGCGGAGGTCTCTTTCCCGGCCGGGGAGGGGGCGGAGCTTTATGCGCTGGATACGGCGGGGCGACGGCTGGCTCCGGTTCCCCTCACGCTGCGCGAGGGGCGCGCTTCCGCCCGGTTGAATGTCTTCAATCCGTTCGGCCAGACCATGCTTTACGAACTGGTCCGGAAATAAACGGCCCGGCGGCGTGTCGAACATCAGATTGACACTCCGCCGGGCGCAGCGCTGACGCGCCGTGACGCTTATTTGAACACGAGAACGCTCGGATCGTAATCGGCGGGCGGCTCGTAGCCGAGCAGCTCGATGCAGGTCGCGGCCAGCGAGCTGATGCCGAGCCCTTCACGGAGCTCGGGCTTGTATTCGTTCTTCGATTCCGGATCGAAGACGATGCACGGAACCGGGTTCAGCGAATGGCTGGTTTTGCGGGCCGGAGCGCCGGCCTTGTCCAGCTTGACGTTCCCCTTCTTGTCGTGCTCAAGCATATCGTCCGCATTGCCGTGGTCGGCGCTGATGACGAGGACGCCGCCGGCTTCTTCCACCGCTTTTTTGATCCGGGCGAGGCAGAGGTCGAGAGACTCCATCGCGACGATGACCGCTTCCATATTGCCGGTGTGCCCGACCATGTCGCCGTTCGGGAAGTTCAGGCGGATCATGCCGTACTTGCCGCTGCCGATCGCTTCGACGACGCGGTCGGTGATCTCGGCGCACTTCATCCACGGGCGCTGCTCGAACGGAACGATGTCCGAGCGGATCTCCTCGTAGTCGTCGAGCGTGTCGCTGAATTTTCCGGAGCGGTTGCCGTTGAAGAAATAGGTCACGTGGCCGAACTTCTGGGTTTCGCTGACGGCGAGCTGCGGAACGCCGGTGGCGCAGAGATATTCGTCCATCGTCCGGTCGATCTCGGGCGGATTGACGAGATAGAGCTTCGGCGCGTGGAGGTCGCCGTCATACTCCATCATGCCGGCGTACATGACGTCGGGACGGATGCCGCGGTCGAACTCGGCGAGCTGTTCGGCCTCGAACGCCTTCGTGATCTCAAGCGCACGGTCGCCGCGGAAGTTGAAGAAGATGACCGAATCGTGATCTTTCATCGCGCCGACCGGAGTCCTGCCGTCGTCGGAGATGACGAAGGGCGGCAGGTCCTGGTCGATCGCGCCGGTTTTTTTGCGCAGGGCTTCGACCGCTTCATGGGCGTTCCGGAACATTTCGCCGCAGCCGTGGACGTGAACCTCCCACCCTTTGCGGACCATGTCCCAGTTCGCGCCGTAGCGGTCCATGGTGATGACCATGCGGCCGCCGCCGGAGGCGATCCGGGCGTCGAAGCCGTCTTTATTCAGTTCGGCCAGAAACGTTTCGAACGGATCGATGTATTCGAGCGCCGAGGTTTCGGGCACGTCGCGGCCGTCGAGCAGCGCGTGGATGCGGACGTGCTTCACGCCGGCCTTCTTCGCCTCTTCGACCATCGCCTTCAGGTGATTGATGTTGCTGTGGACGTTGCCGTCCGAAAAGAGGCCGAGGAAATGCAGCGTCGAATCGTGCCGCTTTACATTTTCGATCAGCTTTTTCCAGACTTCACCGGCGAACAGCTTCTTCGATTCGACCGCCTCTTCGACCAGCTTCGCGCCCTGCGAGAAGACCCGGCCGCAGCCGATCGCGTTGTGGCCGACTTCACTGTTGCCCATATCGTCGTCGGACGGCATGCCGACCGCGGTGCCGTGCGCCTTGAGCTTCGTGACGGGGCAGTTCTTCATGAACGCATCGAGAACGGGCGTGCGCGCCAGCTTCACGGCGTCGCCGTCGGCGTATTTGCCGTAGCCGACGCCGTCGAGAATGGCGAGCACCACCGGACCGCGGCGGGGCGTGAACTTCGGATTCTTTTTCAATGCCTGCAACATGGTTCAACTCCTCAAAAATGGTAAATGGTTGTCTATGGTGATCAGCTGCGGTGCCCCTCGACCTGGGCCGAGATGACGCCTTTTTTGCTCGTTTCGCAGAAATGGATGAATTCACGCACCTCCGGAATCTGCGGCAATTCGGTCCGGATCCGTTCGAGCGCGTTGGTCGGGATGAGCCCGCTGCGGTAGTAGATCCGGAAAATCTGCTTGATGACCGAGATCGTCTCGGTCGAAAATCCGGCGCGCTGCAACCCGACCTTGTTGATCATCTTCACGCCGCCGTTGCGCCCTTCGGCCATCATGAAGGGCGGAATGTCCTTCGAAAAGACCGAGCCGCCCGAGATGATCGCGAACCGCCCGACCCGGCAGAACTGGTGGATGCCGACCAGGCCGGAGATCAGGACGTTGTCGAAAATTTCGCAGTATCCGGCGGTGCCGGCATAGCCGACGTAGATCACGTCGTTGCCGACGATGCAGTTGTGGGCGACGTGGGTTGCGTTCATGAACATGTTGCGGCTGCCGATCCGGGTTTCGCTTCCGGGCTTTGTGCCGGTATGGATCGTGCAGCCTTCGCGGAAGATGTTGTTGTCGCCGATGTTCAGGTAGGTCGCTTCGCCTTCGACGACCGCATGGTCCTGGGCCGGCTGGCCGAGCGCCGCGAACGGGTGGATCACGTTGTTCCGCCCGAGCGTCGTATGCCCGTCGATGTTGCAGTGACCGATCAGGCGCGAACCGGCGCCGATCCTGACGTTCGGACCGACAAAGCAGAACGGACCGACTTCGACGCTGTCGTCGAGCTCGGCGCCGTCGGAAACGATGGCGGAGGGATGAATTTTCGGCATACGCAAGACCTCACATTTCAAGGGCTGATGATTGATATGATGTTTATTTAATATACCATCAAAATCCCCGAGTATCAAACCCGGCTGCTTGCAAAACCGGACAAAAGCGTTATTTTAACAGGCGGGGCGACCGCAAATCCGGTTTTTCGGAGTATTTTCACGCACTCTCCCCGGATAAAGGATTTTACGGGAATGAAAATCTGCCTGATTCTCGACCGGCTGCGCAGTGCGCACAATACCGGCAACATATTCCGCATCGCGGAGGCGCTCGGCGCCGAAATCATCGCCTGCGGCTACACCCCGGCGCCGCCGCACCCGAAGCTGGCCAAAACCGCGATGGGGGCGGACCGGATGGTGCGCTGCCGCACGATGCCGGACGCGGCCGGCGCCGTCCGTCTCCTGCGGACGGAGGGATATGCGATGATTCTCGCGGCCGAACCCGGGCCGGAGAGCGTATTCGCATGGAACATGCAGTATGAATTCCCGCTCGGCCTCGTGTTCGGCAACGAAGCGCTCGGCGTTTCTCCCGAGGCGCTGGCCGAGGTCGACGGCCTGGTCGGGCTGCCGATGCTCGGGGAAAAAGCGTCGATCAATGTCGGCAACGCGGCGGCGGCCATTCTTTATGCGGTCGCCGCCACGGCCCAATACGGAGTGAAATTATGAAGATCAGACTGGTCGGCAAAAACCTCGAAGACATCCGTCCGCTGCTGGCTCTCGCGGATTTCGCCGAAGCCGGGGAGGGGGAGACGCCGGAGCTCGTCGTCACGCACGGCGGCGACGGCGCGCTGCTCGGCGCGGCGCGCGATTACCCGCAGCTGCCGATCCTGCCGGTCCGCGATGCGCGCACGGCGCCGCTCTGCCCGCGCCACGAGTGCCGCATCCAGCTTGAAGCGTTCCGGGCGGGCCGGACCCGGCTGCTGCCGCTGCCGATGATCTCCGGCGCGGTGCGCGATGTGACGCTCCATGCGCTGAACGACGTTTTTCTTCATAACATGGACCGTTCGAGCGCGCTGCGTTACCGGGTCCGCATCAACGGCGAACTTTATGCGAACGAGGTGGTCGGCGACGGCGTCGGGCTGGCGAGCGTCCACGGCAGCACGGCTTATTACAAGAGCATCACGCACAGCATATTCCGGGTCGGCATCGGGCTGGCGTTCAGCAATTCGACCGAGGAGGTCAGCCACCTCGTGCTCTCGGAGAGCTCGGTCATTGAAATCGAAGTCGTGCGCGGTCCCGGCATTCTGATCGCCGACAATTCGCCGGTGCGGCCGGTCGTGAACGAGGGGGAGATCGTGACGTTGCGGCAGTCGGACCGGACGGCCCGGATTTACGGGCTCGACAACTTCATGTGTCCGGCCTGCCGCGCGCTGCGCCATCCCGGGGCCAACCCGCGGCCGGTCGGCTGGACGTTCTGACCATGCGGGAGAGGAGTGCGGCAAAACTGCTGCTCTGGGGCGCGGCCGGAGTCGCCGCGGCGGGGGCGGCGGTGCTGCTTTACTTCGTCGATCCGGCCGAAAGCGCCTGGCTGCCGGGCTGCCCGCTCCGCACGCTGACCGGGCTCAACTGCGCCGGCTGCGGCGGCACGCGCGGAATCCACGCGCTGCTGCACGGCGATGTCGCCGGGTGTTTCCGGATGAACGCGCTGCTGCTTCCGCTGCTGGCGCTGGCCGGGCTGCTGGCGTGGAAGCCGCGCCTGGCGGCGAAGCCGTCCGTCGCGCTCTGCGTCGCTGCCGTGATCATTCTCTATTCGGTTGCCCGGAATCTGCCCTGCTTCCCGTTCCTCGCTCCGCACTGACCCGGCGGGACGGTGCGGGTCAGTAGATGACGCCGCCGAGCTTGCGGTAGAGTTCGAACGGTTTGCGGGCGGCCTCCCCGAGCAGCGGCCCGCATACGCGGATTCCGCGGAATTCGAGCGAGTTGTGCCAGTCCGGAACTTTGTCGCCCTCATCGAAGCCGGTTTCCGCGGCCATCCGGCCGGGAGCGCCGTACAGGAGAGCCGAGACGCCGCTCCAGAGGATTCCGCCGAAGCACATGACGCACGGCTCGCAGCTCGATACGAGTTCGAAGCCGGCCAGGTCGATCCGCCCGATTTTCCGCTGGGCGGCGGCGATGGCGGTCATCTCCGCATGGGCGAAAGACTGCCCGGAACTCAGCACGACGTTGATCCCGATCGAGTGGAGCCGGCGGTTTTCGCAGTCGAAGAGGGCGGCGGCGAACGGGCCGCCCGTACCGCGCCGGACATTTTCCGCCGCGAGCTCCACGGTCAGGCGGACCCGCTCTTCGGGGGAGGGGAGCGGCTGGCCGTAAAGTTTTTCCGCATAAGTTACGAGCCACTCCGGAATCCGGATTTCCGGGACGAAACACTCCATCTTTTCTTTCATGTTTTTCTCCTCTCCTGGCTGACGGAGAAATATAGCATGCGCCGGGCCGCCTGTCAATGTTGCATTCCGCCCCGGTACGTGCTATTGTAAGCCGGGCGCCGGAGAAGAGACGGTTTCCCGGCGGAAAAACAGAGGAGGAGGAACGGATGAAACTGAAGAAAAGTCTGGTCGTGCTGGCGGTTCTCGGAGTTATGGCGGCGGCCGGGTTCCGGATTTACGCGCATTGCGAGATCCCGTGCGGCATTTATGACGACCCGATGCGGATGAAGATGATTCACGAACATATCCGCACCATCGGCAAAAGCATTCATGAGATCGGCCATCTTGAGGCGGCGGAGAAGCCGGACGCAAACCAGCTGACCCGCTGGATCATCAACAAGGACGATCATGCGGACCAGCTCCGGGACATCGTGACTCAGTACTTCATGACCCAGCGGCTGAAACCGCTTGCTCCCGGCGATCCGGGGTATGAGAAATACATCCGGGAGCTCACGCTGCTGCATGCGCTGCTGGTCGAGGCGATGAAATCGAAGCAGGGTGTGGACCCCGCGACGGCGGAGAAGATGTCGGTGCTGGCGGCGGAGTTCGAAAAGAGCTACTTCGGTGAAGGCGGCAGGTAGGCGGCAGCCCTCCGGCGGCGTCTCCGTGAACTGCGGCGTGCATTTTGCGGAGATTTTTTTCATTCCGGGCTGGAATTTGCCGAATCCGGGATTATACTTTTTAAAACCCCGGAGAAAATCATGAAATTCTATTATTTCAACTCGACCCATTGGGACCGCGAATGGTACCAGCCGTATCAGGAATTCCGCAAGTATCTGGTGGACGCGGCGCGTGAGCTGCTGCGGATTTTCGACACCGAGCCGGAGTTCCGCCGTTTCACCTTCGACGGGCAGACGATCGTGCTCGAAGACATCACGGAGATCCGGCCGGACTGGAGACCGAAGCTTGAGGAGCTGATCCGGAGCGGCCGGCTCAACGTCGGCCCGTGGTACGTGATGCCGGACGAGTTTCTGGTTTCCGGTGAAGCGATGATCCGGAATCTGCAGGCCGGCCGCCGGATTGCGGCGGAATACGGCGCCCGGGCGTGGCCGGTCGGCTATGCCTGCGATATCTTCGGACACATCGCCCAGTTGCCGCAGATCTTTGCGGGATTCGGCTTCGAGGGCGCCGTGGTCTGGCGCGGAACGCGCGGTGAAGACGGCGGCCATTTCGTCCTGTGGGAAAGCCCGGACGGGACGCGGCTGAAAACGCTGAATTTGTCGAGATGGTCCGGTTATTCGGATTTTACGCTGAATGTGCGCGGCATGCTGCCGGTGCCGCTCGACGAGGCGGCGTTCAAGGAGAAGTTCAGGAAGTTCGTCGAGGAGGATACCGAAAACTGGGGCGATGTCTTCGTCCTCTCCGACGCATTCGACCACGCGACGCCGTTTGGAGAGACGGAGAAGATGTTCCGCTGCATCCGGGAGCTCTATCCGGAGGCGGAGATCATCCATACCGATTACACGGAGCTCTTCGACCGCGAATTCGGTGCGGAGGCGCTGCCGGTGATCGTCGGCGAGCAGATCTACCCGGCCGACGGGATACGCAACGGCGGCGGGCAGATCAGCTCGACGTTGAGCTCCCGCTGCGACCTCAAGCGGGCGAATGATTTGTGTCAGAATGAGCTGGAACTCTCCGTCGAACCGGAAATGGCGATCCGGGCGGCCGCGGGGGATGTGGAGTCGCTGCCGCTGCTGCGTTACACCTGGAAGCATTTTCTGCAGAATCATGCGCACGACTCGATCTGCGGCTGTTCGGTCGATCAGGTTCACCGCACGATGCTCTGCCGCTACGACGAAGTGCGGAATCTGGACCGGATGCTGGACGAGGAGTTCCGGCTCCTCGACCGCGCCCGCATCACCGGGAAGCATATCTATGCGAGCATCCGGCAGAATTTCAAGGACGACAAGGAGCGCGAGGCGGTCGCCGCGGACGGCTGCTACACGCTGCGGCTGTTCAACCCGCTGCCGCGTCCGGTCCGGCGGACGATGGAGCTTGAGCTGCCGTTCCCGGCCCATGCGTCCTATCCGTATCCGAAGCGCCGGGGGGAGCTGTTCGGGTATGAGTTTCTGAATTGCTTCCGGCTTTACGATGCTGCCGGGAATGAAATCCAGTATCAGCTCAAATCGGTGCGCAGCAATCAGCTGCGTGCATTCTACCGGCAGGACAGCCGCCGGTACGACATCTATACGGTCATCTGCGCGCCGGAACTGCCGCCGTGCGGCTGGTGCGGCATCGAGGTGCGGCCCACCGACGCATTCATGCGGAGCTTCGACACGCTGACCGTGACGCCGCTCTCAGCCTCGAACGGATTGATCCGGCTCGATGTCAACCCGGACGGCACCTTCGACCTGACCGACCTGCGGAGCAAACGCAGTTATCGGAGGATGAACGACTTCCGCATCGATCGCGAGATCGGTGACGGCTGGAATCATGTCCGGCCCGTCGGCAACCGCCGCGTGTGCGGGGCCGGGAACGCGCAAGTCGTTCTGACCCAGGATGGTCCGATCCGTGCCGAGTTCGAGATCACCCGCCGCTATGACGTTCCGCGCGCGCTTCGCTGCGAAGGGACGAACCGGGAGGCGTATGCCGGACTTGCGGAGAGCGACGAAATCGTTACGCTTGAAATCGTCACCACAATCTCCATCGACCGCGGCAGCGAAGTGGCGAACTGCCGGACCGTGGTTCGGAACAATCTTTGCGATTACCGGCTCCAGCTGCTGGTTCCGACCGGGATTTCCGGCGACTATTTCCTGAGCCAGAGTTTTGCGCACTTGGAGCGTCCGGCCGGACGGACGGAAGGCAAGTGGTCGGAGTCGTTCGGAGAGCCGGAGATGATCGAAAAGAACTTCGACGGTGTTCTCGGCAAGCGCGATGAGAAGGGCGGGATCGCGTTCCTGTCGCGCGGCGGCATCCATGAGGGCGGCGCCCTGACCGATGAAAACGGGTCGCTGGTCATCACGCTGCTCCGCGCCTTCGGGCGCACCGTCCAGACCAACGGGGAGACGGAAGGGCAGGTGCAGGGCGACCGCTGTTTCGAATATGCGCTCGACTGCTTCGGGCCGGAGAGCTGCTTTACGGAGCTCTTTTCGCGCATGCAGGAGCTGCGCGCGCCGGTGTCGAACTATATGCTCAAAACGGAAGAGATCGCCGGGCGGAATGAAGAGAGCTTCATCACCGTCTCCGGCGGGCTCGCCTTCACCAGCCTGAAGCCGGCGGAGGACGGTGCGCCGGGCGCGGTGATCCTGCGCCTGGTCAATTTCGAGCGCGGGATGCGTTCGGCGGCGGTTTCGACGGCGCGCCCTGTGAGCCGCGCGGTACTCTGCCGCCTCGACGAAACGGAGGTGAGCGAACTCGGCGGCGGCGAGTTCGCCGTGACCGCGAAACCGGGCGAGATCGTCACGCTGAAGCTCGAATTCGGGCAGTGACGCGTTGGCCGGAAAGAGCCTCCCGCGCGCCGGCGGCTTGATTTTGCCTGTTTCGTTGCGGGAGCGGGGCTTTATCATCCGGACCCGGTTGCTCCCGTCTGCGGTTTCCCGCCGCATTCAGGAAAGGGCCGAGACGCCGGGGCCGGTGATCCGGCTCCGGCCGCTTCTTTCTGCCGGGGCGAGCCTGATCTGAAGCGGCACAAAGGTCTCGATGTTCGGAACATGCGTGATGATGCCGATCAGCTTCCCTTCGCTTTGCAGCGACTGGATCTGTGCGAGGACGTGCGACAGCGTTTCCTCATCCAGTGTGCCGAAGCCTTCGTCGAGGAAGAGCGTGTCGATCCGCAGCTTTTCGCCGGCCGTCTGCGACAGCGCCAGCGCCAGCGACATGCTGACCAGAAAACTTTCGCCGCCGGAGAGGTTCCGCACCGAACGGATCTCGTCGCACTGATAATGATCGATGACGTTGAAATCGAGCGGTGAATCCTCGATGCTGACCAGCCGGTAGCGGTCAGTGAATTTCCGCAGCGAGCGGTTCGCCAGCGCGATCAGCTGTTCGAAGATCAGCGACTGCGCGAACTGCTGGAACTTGCCGCCGTCCTGTTTGCCGATCAGTTCGTTGAGCAGCCGCCAGCGCTCGACTTCGCTGCGGAAGGCGCCTATTTTCGCCTCTTCGGCCTGCCGCCGCCCCCTCGCTTCACGGTCGGATTCGAGTTTCTGCCCGAGCGCGCCGGCCTCCTCGTCGAGCCTGCGCGCTTTCTCCCGGAGTCCGGCGGCTTCGGCGCTTTTTTCCTCCGGGAGCCGCGAATCGGCCGGGAGCGCGGCCAGCTCGGCTTCGGCTGCGGTCAGCCGGCGTGTCGTTTCCTCGAAACGGGTTCGGAGGACGGTGTGGAGCTCGCGTTTCCGCTGAAGCCCCGCCTCGGCCTCTTCGAAGGCGCGGCGCGCGGCGGCGACGGCGGTTTCGTGCTGCCGCTCGGCCCGGTCCGCCGGGAGCCCGTCGAGCATCGCGGCGCGTTCCTGGCGCAATGCAAGAAGCTCCGTTTCCTTTTTCTCGTGCTCCGCCGCCGTTTCGGCGAGGCGCCTGATCCGCTCTTCGCGGAAGCCGGAACGCAGCTGAAATTCATTCTGTTCTTCGCGCAGGCGGCTCGCCGCCCCGGATGCCCGTTCCTGCATGTCGCGGCTGCGGCGGAACATCTCCTCCACGGCTGCGACAGCATCCGGGAGCTGCGACAGGTCGTTCCATGAAAGGTGGAAACGGGTGAATTCGGTGCGCAGTTCATCCAGCGACTCCTTCTGCCGGCGCCGGGTCTCTTCAAATTGGCGGCGGAGCGCGGCGAGCTGCTGCTCCGCCAGCGCCGTTTCGTGTTCGGCGGTGATGAGTTCGTCCCGGTTCTTCTGTTTTTCAATTTCCAGTTTCCGGAAGGCGTTTTCGAGGCGGGTCCGCTCGTTTTGAAGGCGCTGCGCGGCTTCGAGTTCGTCCGCGCAGCGTTGGAGCTGTTCCGACAGCTTTCCGGCGAATTCCGCGGGATCGGAAGAACCGCATTCGGTTCGGAGGCGTTCCGCCGCCGCTGCTGCTGCGGTCCGCAGCCGGACCGTTTGCTCGTCGAGCGAACGCAGTTCGCCGGAGATCGCCGCGAGCCGGATCTGCTGCTCCTGCAGGTTCGTCCGGATCGCTTCCGCACGGGCGCGGGATGCGGTCGGCGCCGGTATTCCGGCATGCGGATGATGGGTGGCGCCGCAGAGCGGGCAGGGGGAACCCTCCCGCAGCGCGGCGCGTTCGGCCGCGAGGTTCGGGATGCGGTTTTCGGCGTCGAGCCCGGCCAGCTCCGTTTCGAGTGCGGCGCGGGCGGGGGCGATCTGTTCCTGTTCCGCCGCAAGCTCGTTTTTCCGCCGCGCCGCTTCATCGAGCTGCCGGAGGCGCTCCGCCTGCTCCGCCGCGAGGCGGGAGAGCTCTTCGAGCTTGAGTTTGCGGACGGTCAGCTGCAGAACCGTCCCGGCACCGGCGTCGGCGTTGCCGCCAAGCTGCTCCCGTTCCGCCCGGAGCTGCTCAAGCCCGGCCTCCGTTTGGGCAAGCCGCTTCTGCAGCGGATCGCGGCGCTGAGCAAGCCCGGCCAGCGCCGTTTCGGCCTCCCGGACCTGCCGAAGCTCTTTTCGGAGGAGCGACTGATTGTTTTCGGACGCTTTCAGGCGGTCGAGCCAGACCGGGTAACGTTCGAGGCGGAGATTCTCTTCCGGGCGGGCTTCGAAGTAGGCAGTGACGGTGGCGAGCTCGCTTTCCGTTCCGGAGATTTTCTGCCGGAGGAGCTCGAGTTCCCGGTCCGCCTCCCGTTTCGCCGTTTCCCCGGCGCGGCGGGCGTCGGCCAGCTTCCGGAGTTCCTCTTCGCCGCGCAGCAGGGCGGCGTCGAGCAGCCGCGCCGCAGCGATGGCGGGACGCGCGGCCGCCTGCCGTCCGGCGGCGTCGTCGTAATGCTTTTTGGCTTCCACGGCTGCGGCTGCGGCTGTTTCGAGCTCCGGATCCGCCGCTTCGAGTTCGGCTGCGAGCTTCGAACGCTCCGTCCGGAGTCCGGCGAGGCGGCCTGCGAGGTCGACGGCGCGCTCCAGTTCCCCGGCGCGCGCGGCGAGGCCGGCGGCCTCTTTGCTCAGCCCGGCGCGTTGCGCGGCGAGGGCGTCGCGCTCTTCGTCCGGCAGCAGCCGGATCGCCTCCGCTCCGGCTGTCAGGCGATCGAGCTCCTCCTGCATCAGATGATATTTCGCATAGGCTTCGGCCGATATCTGCTTGTAGACCGTGCTGCCGGTGATCTGTTCGAGAATGTCGGAGCGCTCTGCCGGAGGGGTCTTGAGAAAAATCGCGAATTCCCCCTGCGGCAGCAGCATGGCCCGCGAGAAGTGTTCGAAGTCCATGCCGATGAGGGCGCGGATCGCTTTTTCGGTCTCTTTGCGCCGCTCGGCGAGGAGTTCGAGCGAGCCGTCCGGTTTCATGCGCTCGAGCGTGTGGCGGTCGGGCTGAAGCCGCCCGTCGGCCCTGCCGCGCGAACGGGTCTGGTGCCAGGTCGCCACATAACGGCCGCCGGGGATGCTGAACTGAATCCGCGCCATGCATTCGGCTGTGCCGCGGGTCATGATCTCGTTTTCCCCGGCGAAGCTGTCGAGCCGGTTCGTGCGGCGGAAGAGCGCGAGGCGGATCGCATCGAAGATCGTGGTCTTTCCGGCACCGGTCGCGCCGGTGATTGCGAAAATACCGTTGCGGGAGTAGGCCGGGCCGGTCAGGTCGAGTTCCCACTCCCCTTCGAGGGATGCGAGGTTTTTCAGGCGGATTTTTTCGACTTTCACGGCTGTTTCTCCCGTTCCCTCATTTCGGCCAGCAGTGTCCGGAAGGCGTCGATGAGCTGTCTGCGTTCGGTTTCGCCGGTGATGCCGCGCCGGTCGAGCAGCAGCCGGAACACCTCGGTTTCGGTCATGGTCCGCAGCTCTTCCACACTCCGGACTTCGCGCTCCGTTTCATGCGGCGCGACGAGGGAGCGGGCGACCAGCGGGTAGTTGTGCCGCCTGTCGGCGAACATGTTGCCGAGCGCCGCGGCGAGCGCGTGCGGCGGAAGATCGGCGGCCAGCACCCGGCAGAACACTTCGTCGGGCCGTTCCCGGAGCGCTTCGAGTTCGGGGGCGATCTGTTCCCAGTTTCCCCGCAGCGTCAGGATCTCCCGGGTTTGCGGCACCGGAACCGGCGTCACTTCGGCCTGCCGCCCGTCGAAATCCACCAGCAGGAGCTCCCGCGGCTTTGTGTCGGCGAAGCTCATGCGCAGCGGCGATCCGCAGTAGCGGATATGCTCTTTTCCGCCGATGCGCTGCGACTGGTGGATGTGTCCGAGCGCGATATAGTCGGCCGACGGCGGCAGGTCGCTTTCGTCCGCCTGCCGCAGCCCGCCGACGAACTCCCGCACGCCGTCTCCCTCGAAAACCGGAGCGCCCGCCGCCGCGAAGTGTCCGGTCAGCACGAACGGAATCGGCCTCCCGGCGCGGAGCCGTTCGGCCGCTTCGGCGACCCGGGCGTAATGTGCGCGGAATCCCCGGCGCCGGGCGGCGTCCCCTTCGGCCGGACTCTCCTCCCAGTTCGAGATATGCAGATCTGCGTCCCGCAGGTACGGCACGGCGCCGATGATCAGCGCCGGAACCCCCGCATCGTCAGGCACCGGAACGACTTCATCGGCAGGATCTTCCGCCGCTTCACCGAACACCTTGATGTCGAATGCCGCGTCGAGCAGCCCGCGCGGCGCATTCAGGAATGAGGGGGAATCGTGGTTGCCGCCGGTGATGACGACCCGGCGGCAGCCGCTTTCGCGGCGAACCCGGGTCAGGAAGTCGTAGTACATTCCGGCGCAGGCGTTTCCGGGAGTGTTCGTGTCGAAGAGATCCCCCGCGATCAGCAGCACGTCGACCGATTCCCGGGCGATCAGCTCCAGGAGCCAGGCGAGGAAGTCGCGGAACTCCCCGTCCCGGCGCCGGCCGCAGAACAGGTGGCCGAGATGCCAGTCGGACGTGTGCAGCAGTCTCATATCAGATCAGTTGAAGCTCCGTTGCGATGACCTTCGCGCGGTTGGTCGTGATCGAGTCGACGCCGATTTCGACCATGCGCTTCGCCTGAGCGGGATCGTCCACGGTCCAGACGTGGAAACCGAGGTTTGCGGCGTGCAGCGCATCGCCGTACTCGCGGGTCAGGAAATCCGTCGCGCAGATGTCGACGCCGTCGACGCCGAGCTCCTGAAGCTTGGCAGCCAGTTCTTTCGGAGAAAGTTCCGCCTCTCCGTGATTCTGCCAGTCGCCGGTCCAGTTGCAGGTCAGCCAGTAGGCTTTATGGGCCGGGAACAGTTTTTTGACCTCGCAGATGGTCGCTTCGTCGAAGGCGATGAAGGTCAGCTGTTCCGGCCGCCACGGGCCGGAGGCGAAAACCGCTTTCAGGGCGTCGACGATCGGTCCGACGCTTTTCAGTTCGATATAGATTTCGCCGTATTCCGGCATGGTTTCGAGCACCTCGCGGAGCGTCGGGACCCGGGTGTATTTCCAGACTTCGTCTTTCCTGACGCCGGCGTCGAGCGCCTTGATTTCCGCGAGCGTCATCGCCGAGACCGGGCGGTCCACGCCGCAGGTGCGCAGCGGATTGTCGTCGTGCATGCAGATGATTTCGCCATCCTTCGAGAGGTGGAAATCGCCTTCGATGCAGACGGCGCCGCGCGCCCAGGCCAGCGTGAAGGACTCCAGCGTGTTTTCCGGCGCGATCAGCGATTCGCCGCGGTGCGCCACGATTCTGACAGCCATGATCGGTCAAAGCTCCCTTGGTTATTTCAGACAATCACAGGAAAATATAACATCGATTCCGCTGTTTTCCACGTTGCGGATCAGGACTTCGCCCTTTTTGACCGGAATTTCGACTTTGAGCCGGTAGAGCCGGTTCAGCAAAGCATCGATATGCCGTTTCGGCAACGCCTCGCTCGTCCGCACCGGGATGCGCGGCATGAGCGTCGAATTGCCGGCCACCGTCGCGGTCACGACCCGGCGCGGATCGGTGAGTTCGTTCTGCGCATAGACTCTGCCGCGCGGGCAGCGGTTACCGGAAACGCTCCATTCGCCGGAACCCTCTTCCCGGACCGCCGTGAGACGGCAGCCGATCGGGCAGCTGATGCAGATCAGTTTCTTTGCCATACTCTTACGCCTCCTCCTTCAGCCGGAACACGAGCGTTCCGGGTTCGTTCAGCTGCTCGGCGGAGAGGTCGATCTTCAGCATCTCCGCCGGCTTGATGTACGTGAATTTGCGTTTCCAGATCGGCCGGCCGTTCAGCTCTGCTTCGAGTGTGGCGGCGTCGCTGACGATGAGCGGCCGGAACGAGAAGGTGCACTTTTCGCCGTGGTTGAACCGGTTCGGAATCACATATTTCAAATTCGACTCGACCGCGGCGCGGTTCTCCTCGCTTCTGAGTTCGCCGGCGAGGTACTTCACGATCGACCGTCCGGCTTCGGCGGACTCCTCGGAGACGAAGTCGACGAGGTCGTGCACGTGCAGCACATTGCCGCCGGCGAAGACGCCGGGCACGCTGGTCTGCAGATTCGCGTCGACCACCGCTCCGCCGGTCGCCGGGTTGAGTTCGACACCGAGCCGGACCGAAAGCTCGTTCTCGGGGATCAGCCCGACCGAGAAGAGCACGGTGTCGCAGCCGATGCGGAACTGCCGGTCAAGCTGCGGGATGCCGTTGTCGAGCGGGGCGACGTCCACATGCTGAATTCGTTCCCTTCCGGCGATGTTGACTACGGCATGCTCGAGGTACAGCGGAATTCCGAAGTCATTCAGGCACTGGACCACATTGCGGGTCAGGCCGGACGGATACGGCATGATCTCGATGACGGCTTTGACCTCGACGCCGCTCCAGCGCAGCCGTCGCGCCATGATGAGCCCGATATCGCCCGAACCGACGATGACCGCGCTCCGGCCGGGCAGCATTCCTTCCGTATTCAGCAGCTTCTGGGCCGCCCCGGCCGTGAAAACTCCCGCCGGACGGCTGCCCGGAATCGCAAGGTTGCCGCGGTTTCGCTCGCGGCAGCCCATGGCGAGGAAAACTGCCCGGGCCTTCAGGTACGTCACTCCGTCGGCCGCCGACAGCGTCATGAGTTCGAAGCTGCTGTCGGGCAGCCGCCTGATCTCCGTCACGGTGCATCCGGTCCGGAACGCGACATTCGGTTTCGAAGCCAGCTCCACGACCCGGTCGGCATATTCCGGCCCGGTCAGCTCCTCCCTGAAGTAGCGCAGCCCGAAACCGTTGTGGATGCACTGGCGCAGGATGCCGCCGAGCTGCTCCTCGCGGTCGAGGACGACGGTCCGGTACGGATGTTTCGCAATCTCGGCCGCGGCGGCGAGTCCGGCTGCGCCGGCTCCGACCACGGCGACGTCGCAGGTTTCCTGCTGGATCATTCTGCCTTCTCCTTTTCACTGGTGTCGACGGTGATTTCACCTAGCCTGCCGCCGAGGAGGCGGCTGTTGCCGCCCTTCTTGGTCAGCTCCTCCATCGGTATGCCGCTTTCGCGGCTGATGATCTTCATGATTCTGGCCGAACAGAAACCGCCCTGGCAGCGGCCCATCCCGGCCCGCGTGTAGAACTTGACGCCGTCGAGCGTCGTGTGCCCCTTGCGGACCGCTTCGACGATTTCAGCCTCGGAGATTTTTTCGCAGCGGCAGACCATGTGGGTCCAGGCCGGATCGGCGTCATGGAGCCGGTCGAGCGCCTCGGGTGTCTCGTTGCGGAGCTCGTGGCGCGGCGGATTCCGGTACTCGATCCGCTCCTTTTCGACCAGTTCGAGGCCGTCCTGCTTGAGCAGGTCCTTCACATACTCCCCGATGGCGGGGGAGGCCGTGAGCCCCGGCGACTGAATTCCGGCAACCTGCACGAAATGAGGAACTTTTTTCGACAGGTCGATATAGAAGTCCTCGCTGTCGAGCACAGGGCGCAGCCCGGCGAACGAGGTGATCACGTCGCGGGTCGAAATGCCGTTGACCATCCGGCTCACGAGCGAAACGATCCGCTGCATATGGTCCGCGCTCGTCGTCGTGTCGAGCTTGTCTTCGGCCGGATCGGCGGTCGGGCCGATCATCGTGGTGCCTTCGGCGGTCGGAATCACGAGGATTCCTTTCGACTCCCGGCTCGGAACCGGGAACACCACCCGCTGCGGACGCGCCTTCGAGTTGCGGTCGAGCAGATACTCTTCGCCCTTGCGGGCGTGGATCTTGAACTCCTCCGCGCCGCAGATGTGCGAAACATTGTCGGCGAACAGCCCGGCCGCATTGACGACGTAACGCGCCTTGACCGTCCGTCCGTCCGCGGCGGTCAGCGTCCAGTGGTTGTTTCGGTATTCGCCGGAGACGACTTCGAAATTGCAGAAGAGCTCCACGCCGTTCCGCTTCGCGGCTTCGACCAGGCTGAACACATAGCGGTACGGTTCGATCGTACCGCCGTTCGGCGCGTAAAAGCCGCCGACGACCTCGGGATTCAGCTTCGGTTCGAGCTCGAGCAGGCGGTCGCGGCCGCACATTTCGAGATTCCGCACGCCGTTGTCGAGTCCCTGCAGATAGAGCTTGCGGACGGTCGGCATCTGCTCCTCCGAAAAGGCGACGACGAGAATTCCGTTGCGGTGGAACGGAAAATCCAGCTCGTACTGAAGCTTGTCGAACATCAGGTTGCCGAGAATTTCGAGTTTCGCCTTCAGCGTCTTCTGCGCCGAGTGGTGGAAACCGCCGTGGATGATCCCCGAATTCGCCTTCGAGACGCCGAAGCCGACGTCGGCCCACCGTTCGACCAGCGCGACCTTCAGGTCGTAGCGCGACAGCTGCCACGCGGTCGACGCGCCGGAGACTCCGGCGCCGACAATGACTGCATCATACATGTTCCCAGATCCTTTTGAGTTCACCGAGGTTATTTACCTGATAATCGGGGCGGATTCCCTCCGGCACAACGAGATCCGCGCCCGGGGCGAGAATGTGGCAGGTCAGCGCTCCGGCGTTGACGCCGAGCGCGATGTCGGTTGCCAGCCGGTCGCCGGCCATCAGGCACTCGCCGGTTCCGACGCCGCGGCGGGCCGCCGCTTCGACGAGCATGCCGGGATCGGGCTTGCCGAGCACTTTGAGTTTCACGTTCGTCGAAGCTTCGAGACATTTCGTGACCGCGCCGCAGTCCGGCAGCCAGGTCGGGAGGTCGGTCGGGCAGAAGACGTCCGGATGGGTCGCATAGCCCGGCACCCCCTGCCGCAGAAACCAGGCCGCCCGGCAGAGATCGCGGTAGTGGAAGTCGCGGTGGAACGCGACCACGACCGCCTGCGGCTCCGTGTCGGTCAGTTCGAAGCCGGCCGCTTCGAATTCGGGCCGGATGCAGGGCATTCCGAAGAGGTGGAGTTTCCTGATTTCCGGACACTTGCGTTTCAAATAGTCGATCGTGTAGCAGGTCGAGGTGTAGAAATTCTCCGGCCCGCTTTCGATGCCCATCCCGCGGAGCTTTTCGACATACTCCGCCGTGCTGAACGAGGAGTTGTTGGAGAGGAACGCATAGCCGATTCCGCGCTCCTTCAGGAAATCGAGAAACGGGATCGTGGTCGGGAACAGCGTCCCGCCGTGGTAGATGGTTCCGTCCATGTCGAGAAAGACCTGGCGGACCTGCTTCAGCCGTCCGGACATTTCAGCGGCCCTCCTTCAGCTTCAGCAGCCGCGCGGGGCAGTCCGTGTAGAAGCGGTAGACGCCCATGTCGAGAAAGCGGCGCATGGCGGTTTCGTCGTTCACCGTCCAGACGCCGGGCTCAAGCCCTGCTTCGGCGATCGCCGCAACCCGTTCGCGGTTCAGGCTGTCCTGATGGGCCACGAGGCCGTAAAAGCCGGCGGCAACCGCTTCCCCGATGCCGGATTCAAGTTGTTCGACATCCCGGGTATCGTAGAAAATCAGCGATTCCGGCAACCGCTCTTTCGCCTCCATAAGCAGCTCGAAGTTCCCGTCGTTGAAGGCGATGCGGCCGGCGAGCCCGGCGCGCTCCACCGCTGCGCAGATCGCACCGACCGCCGGGCATTTCGGCTGGAGCGAAAGCCGGATGTGCGGATTGGCCGCGACGAGCGCGAGCAGCTCATCGAGCGTCGGAATCGGTGCGAAACGCTCCGACGGGAACGAATGGGCGGCATTGAGCTTCCTCAGCTCGGCCGCTTCCGTTTCTGCGATTGCGAGGTCGGTGCCGCAGGTGCGCCCGGTCGTGGCGTCGTGGCAGAGGAAGAGCACGCCGTCCGCGCTTTCGTGCACATCGGTCTCCAGGAAATCGACCCCGAGCGCAATCGCGCTTGCGAAGCTGGCCAGCGTGTTTTCCGGCGCCGCTTCGGGATTTCCGCGGTGGCCGATCACTCCATTGTTCAGAACAGTCACGTCGATACTCCGTTGTTTACATTGAAGTTTACTCAATATAAACTTTGTTGTGAAGCATGTCAATGCCGGTTCCGGAAAAAAGCGCGAAAACTTTGCGGATAACTTCTGGCCGCAGTTCGGCTGACCAGGCTCGAATAGATAACGACTGCCGGTTCCGTCCGTCTTGAAGGCGCGCCGGCGCTGCGCCCGGTTTGGTCGGCAGTCCTGGTCTCGATTTCCGGGTTGCCGGGGGATGAAAAAGCGCCGTTTCCAAGCCGCATTGCCGCGGCCGGAAACAGCGCCTGCCGTTCTCCCGCTTCCGTCAGGAGCGGACGGGGGAGAACAGAAGCTTCCACTCCGGCTGCTTTCCGGTGAGGACGAGTTTGTAGAGCCGGCTGCCCCACGAATGGATCAGCCGTGAATCGGTCAGCTCGATGACTTCGACCGATTCGACGGCGATCCCTTCGGTCCGGAGCTCGACGGAACCGAGGCGGCAGCTGCCGTCGGGCCGTTTCACGGGTTCGACGGCGGAGTAGAGCGGCAGGCGGACCGTTCCGGCGATTCCTGCCGGGCGGAGCGTGTCGGTGATCGTCGCGGCGCCGTCCGGGCAGAGCTCGGCTTTGCGGATCAGGCTTGCGATGCGGGAGCCGGCCGGATAGGCGTCGCAGAGTTCGAGTTCGACGCATCCCGGCTCCGCCGCGAGAACCGTTGCCTTGTACTCACCGCCGTCAAGCTGGACCACTCCGTTGATCTGCGGCAGGTTGTGTCCCTCGGCGTTGTAGCACCAGCGCTCGTAACGCCGTTCGTTGAAGGTGAAGCGGTCGTAGCACATGGTGCCGGTGTCGACGATGACCGGCGCGCCGTCGCGGAACAGCTCGAACTGGCCGACGTCGATGTGGTTGTGCCCTTCCGCGTTATGGCCGCCCTTCAAAGTCAGGATGGTTCCCCGGAACTCATCCTCCGGCTGCTCGCGGAGTACGAAAAGCTGAAGGTCGGGCAGCGCGCCGAGCGCCGGATAACGGACCTTCCGCCGGGCGTCTCCCGCCGGAGCCCAGCAGAAGTTGCGGATGGCGTCGTTCAGCTTGAGGGGACTCTTCTCTGCTCCGCACGGAAGCGGCTCCCGGCGCGGCCCGAATCCGTAAAGCGCTTCCCGCGCATAGGAGGCAAGCAGTTCGCTGCCGGAGAGTTCCGCATAGCGGGCGAGCAGCCCGGCGTTGGCGTTCGGCGTCATCTTCGCCGTCGAGTCGGAGGAACTCAGGAACCAGGGGCCGGTCAGGTGCGCTTTGACGATATATTCGCCCATGTTCCGCAGCTTCGGCTGCCGCATGACGTCGAGATAAGCATTGTCGGTGCGGCGGTTCAGTTCGTCGAGGAACTGCATGAGGCAGAGCGCCGAAACCTGGAAATAGCCGGGGCCTTCGTCGCAGCCGCCGTCCTCCGGGTAGTTCGCGATGAACCGGTCGTTGGGGCCGAGCAGCATTTCGATGATCTGCGCCTGCCTGACGGGCTCTCCGTTCAGGAAGGTGAAGGCGGCGTCGAGCACGTTCGCCGAACACCACGGAGTCCAGTTGTTCGCCCCGCCGAACCACCACGGTTCGAATTTCAAAGGGTCGATGACCCGTTCGATCACGGTTGCTCGGAGCCAGTTGACCAGCTCGGGGGACTCCTCGGCCAGTTTGCCGCCGAGCAGGTTGACGAGGTCCGCGAGGATCGCGCCGGTCTCCGCCGCGAACAGGTCGGCGGCGGGCTTGTCGCGCCGCGGCATCGGATCGCCCGGCAGGTAGCTGCAGTGGGCCGGCAGCGCCCAGTAGAGTTCGCCGAGAAGCTGCCAGATCCCCTCGATGATTTCCGGAAGAAATTCCCCGCTCCAGGAGATGCACTCGGCCATCGTGAACAGCGAAAGGCGCGACCGGCGCAGGAAATAGCCCGCTTCGTAATCGACCCGGTTGCCGTTGCGGATGAAGGCGAGCGCGTCGGCCGCGCTGAGCTGCGGGTAGAGCGGTTCGCCGCCGTGCCGGTCCTTCAGCTGCCGGGCGGCGCGGAGATACTCTTCGGCCCACGCCCTGCGGACCGGCGAATCGAGCAGCCGCGCCCAGCGCGCCCGGTCGGAGCCGGGCGGATAGCAGCGCGGGTGTTCGGGAGCGTTGAGCCGTTCGATCAATTCCGTGCGAGACAAGATTTCCTTCAGCATCGTATTCCCTCATCGGTCAGGTTGTCGGTTGCCGGTTGCCGGAGAATACTATAGCACGGTCCGGAGGAATTGCCACGGCGCATCCGGCTGCCCGGTTGATTTTTCCGGGCGGAGAATGTATATTGTTTTCATCGGGCAGGGCCGGGTCAGGAGGATATCGATTTGAAAACTGGGATCAACGGCGGTTTTTATTACCGGGGCGGCAGCATGCTCCGGGTATTTCGCGCCGGGGACCGGCTGCTGCCGGTACCGAAGCCGTTCCGCTCCTTGAAGCGCGGCGACGTGATCTGTTTTCTGCCGCCGGGCTCCCGCACCCGCGTGGTGCACCGCATCGTCGGCTGCGGGGAAAACTCTTTCCGCACGCAGGGGGACAACAACGCCCGGCCGGACCGGCTGCCGGTCACGCCGGAGCAGATGCCGATGCTGGTTGCGGCCAGAGTCCGTCGCGGGCGGCGCAGTCGGGTGCACGGCGGCGCAGTCGGCCGGATCATTTTCCGCATCAACCGGTTCCGCCGTTTTTGCCGTGGCGTCGTTTCCGCGCTCGGCGGACGGCTGCGCCCGCTTCTGCGGCCGTTCCGGCCCGGCCTCCGGCTGGTTTCGCGCGCCGGGCGCGGGCTGCTGTATGCCGGGGATACGGTTGCGGCGGTGCGCCGGGCGGACGGCGAAGGCTGGCGGCTCCGGCGCGGCTGGCGTTTTTTCTATTCGGCGGATGAACTGAACCGGCTCTATCCGGTTCCGGGAGACGGGGCGGAGCATGGACGGCAATAAGAATTCCGGACTGCCGGAGCCGCCGCCGCCCGCCGCCGGCGAACTTTTCACCTTTCTGAAACCGTATCTGCGGCCGCATGCATGGCGGATCGCCGGAATCGGCGCCCTGCTGCTGTTCGGCGCGTCGTTCGCTTATCTGGAACCTCTCGTGCAGCGGCAGTTCATCAATACGCTCACCGCGCTCGAGCGTCCGCAGGTCTGGTTCTGGGGAATTCTGACCGTTCTGACCGGGGCGCTGCTCCGGCTCTGCACCGCCGGGGAGTCGATCGGGGAGAATTCGATCGGCGCCCGGATCACCATGACGCTCAAAACCCGGCTGAGCCGCCGCCTTCTGGATCTGCCCGTTTCGTTTTTCCATCGCCACGGCAGCGGCTATCTGGCCGGGCGTCTGACCCGCGATATCGACGAAATGCAGTTTCTGTATTCGGCGGGCATGACCGGCATTCTGTCGTCGGCGCTGCGGCTGCTGGGCGGGCTGGCGCTGCTGTTCGTGCTTGACTGGCGGGTCGGCGCCGTTGTCGTCCTGATTCTGCCGCTGTATCTTCTCGCCTACCGGAAATTCCGCGGCGATCACTATCGGGTCGGCCTGGCGGTCAGCGAGGCGAATGCCGCGAACTCCCGCACGCTGCAGTCGACCTTCTCGGGAATCCGGCTGCTGAAGAGCAGCGCGGCCGAGGAGAAGCGCGGAGAGCGGCTCGGCCGGGAGTTCGAACAGCAGATGATATTGCGGATCAGGCGGTTCCGTCTCGGCTGCCGGTTCCGGGTTCTGCTCCGGGTGATTCCGGGCGGCTGCCGCGGCGCGCTGCTGCTGGCCGGCGTCTGGATGATCCTCGAAGGGCGGTGGACGCTCGGCGGGCTCTGGGCGCTCCTGCGGGCGCTCGACTATGTGTTCACGCCGTCGCAGCTGCTGTGCGGCGGATTGATCCAGTTCCATTCGGTCTCCGCGGCCGCTGCCCGGGTCATGCAGCTTGACCGCCTGCTGCCCGAGGAGAACCTTGAAGACGGCGTTGAACCCGGAAAGCTCGAAGGGCGCATCGAATTCCGGCACGTCAGCTTCGGCTACCTGCCCGGAGTTCCGGTGCTGCGGGACCTTTCGTTTGAGCTGCGTCCGGGGGAGGTTGTCGCGCTCTGCGGTCCGAGCGGCGGCGGAAAAAGTACGATTGCGGGGCTGCTGCTGCGCTTCTTCCGGCCGGAATCGGGCGAAATCCTGATCGACGGCCGTCCGGCCGGGGAGTACCGGCTGCGGGCTTTGCGCCGGCGGATCGGCTATATCGGTCAGACCGGCGAGTTTCTAACCGGTACGCTCGCCGCGAATCTGCTGCTCGGAGTAGACAGGCCGGTTCCCGAAACGCGCCTGCGGGAGGTGATCGGCCTTGTCGGCCTCGGGGCGAGGCTGAATGCGCCGGAGTGCGACCGGGATGCCCCGCTGGAGGAGAACGGCGTCAACTTTTCGGTCGGGGAGCGGATCCGGCTCGCGGTCGCGCGCGAAATCCTGCGCGATCCCGATATCCTGATTCTGGATGAGACGACGGCCAGCCTCGACGGCGAAACGGAGGAGAAACTGATGGATTTTCTGCTGGAGCTGCTTGCCGGCCGCACCGTGCTGGTCATATCGCACCGTGAGTCGACGCTCCGCCGGGCGCAGCGCCGTCTTGAGCTGAAGGAAGGACGGATTTATGAGAAATGATTGTGACGGATTTTTCGCCGCACTCGGCTGGATGGCGTTCGCCCCGGACCCCGCCGCCCGTTTCGAACGGCTTTCCGCCGAAGAGAAGCGGAGGCTCTGCCGGGAGGCCGGGGCGCATCGGCTCTCGCACTGTTTTTACTATTTTTTCCGCAACGCGCTGCCGTCGGAGTTCCGGGAGGAGTTCGGGCGCTCCTATCATGCCGTTTCGGCCTGGGAGCTCGGCTACGGCGTCGCGCTGAACCGGCTGCGGAAGAGGATTGCGGAGCTCGGCGGCCGCCCTGTGGCGCTCAAGGGGGCGTATCTCGCCTACCATGCGTACCCGTCACCGGTGCTGCGGGCGAAGGGGGATTACGATCTCTGGCTGCCGGAGGGCGTGCGGGAGATTCACGCGGCGCTGCAGGCGGAGGGAGAGTGGAGAACCATGCCGGGGATTGCGCCGGACCACCATCTGCCGGCGCTGTACAACAGGGACGGCCGCATGGCCGAGATTCATCTGAACCCGTTTCATCCGTACCGGAACCGGCCGGAGCCTCCGGCCTTCGGAAAGTTCGTCCGCGAATTGCCGGACGGGTCCGCGAGCTTTGAACCGGAGCTGCATTGGCTGATTCTGCTTGAACATTGTCGTCATGACGGCTGGCTGGGGCTTCCGAGGCGGCTGCTCGATCTCGGGTTTCTGCAGAAGAAACACCGCCTTTCGGCCGGGCGCATCTCGGAGCTGCGCCGGGAGCTGCGGCTGCCGACCGATCCGGCGCTGATTTTCGAGGCGTTCCCGGATTTTTTCCCGGAAGGGGAGCGGCTGTTCCGGGGAACGTTTCCGCGGCAGCTCCTCGACGATCTGCGGCAGCTGGGCGGCAGCTCCTTTTCCGCCCTTTCGTCGAAACGGCAGCTGAGGCTTGAGCTGACGTTCCGGCCGCTCGGCGTGTGGGGGAAGATTCGTTTCCTGGCGCGCCGGAGTTTGATTACTCCCGCCTTTCTGCGGGAAAAGTACGGATTGCCGGACCATGTTTCGCGCCGGGAGCTTCTCCGCTGCTACCGGCGCGATGTCGGCGAAAAGCTGCTGCTGCTCTGCCGCTTTTTCGGAACCGTCCCCCCGGAGGCCGTACGCGAGGCGGGACGGATCCGGCGCCGCCTCGCCCGCCGTCTTGACGGGTACGGTCAGTCGGGGAACTCCGACAGATAGCGCAGGAAATCGTCGGCGCGGTTTACGGGCGGTTTGTCCGGCGTCCGGCTGACGATGGTCAGGTTTCCGGCCCGGAGCGCCCAGGCTTTGCCGTTTTCCGCCGCGAGGACGACGGCGCCCGGCAGCGGTTTCAGGACCTGGGCGGTTGAGCCGTCCGCGAACCGGATCGTCTCTTCGGTGAAGAAGCGGTCGAGCCGGGGAATCGTTCCGAGGTCGGAACGGCTCCCGACGTAGCTGACCTGCCTGCCGCTTTCGAGCGCCCGCCCGATCTCCTCCGCGTAATAACGCGAGAAGGGCGGATTCGGGCAGTTGATGATGACCGCGTCGAACTCTTCCGGCAGGGTGTTGGTGGAGCTGTACCATTCGAGCGGTTTCGCCGCGAGGCGCGCCGACTGCGGAATCAGATTCTGTTCCCGGCCGTGGAACGCCATGTGGCGCGTGATCCACCACCACCAGGTGCTGCCGCCGGGAAACACGTAATTCCGCGGCGTCGCGGCGACCGGCTTCCGGCCGGGCGCGGCGAATTCCCGGTCGATCCGGGCGGCCCAGGCGAGTCCTTCCGGGAAATCGTGGTAGTTGTGGTTGCTCCAGAGGTTTCCGGGTTTCAGGTCGAATCCGAAGAAATAAAAGCCGCTGACGCCGAGCCGCGCGAGATTTTCGGCCATGCCGCGCAGTTCCGCTTCGTCCCTGAAGAATTTCGTTCCGTCGTTGCCGACCGCCGCGCTGTGGCCGATTTCAGTGCCGACCTTCCACATCGTATGTTCCGAGGCTTCGGCTTCGGCGCGCGATGCGCCGCCGCCGGTTTCGCCCGGGATTCCCTGGTTCAGGTAGCATTCGAAGCCGACGCCGTCGTAGCCGAGGTAGCGGCGGCTGACGTTCATCTTCTCCCCGATGACCCCGACGCTTTTGAAGACGACCGGCACGTTCACCAGCGATTTCAGATAGGCGGCGATTTCGTCGGCGAGCGCGGCATAGGTGATGCGGATCATCTCCTGATAGTCGATCCAGGCGAAGGTCCGGTCCGGGTCTCCCTCGAGAATCCTGCCGGTTTCGGGGTCGATCCAGAAGCAGCGCCGGTCCGTGCGCAGCGGAATCAGCCGGGCGGCCTCCTCGAAGGAACCGGCCGGGATGTGCCACTCCTGCCGCAGCTTGCCGATGGTCCGGTAGCGTTTCTTCAGGTACTCCGCGAAGGCGCGGTTGATTGCCGGCGTGTACTGCCGCAGATTTTCGGTGCCGTTGACCATGTCGGTCTCGTTCCTGATCGGGTCGACGAAGAAACGCAGCTTTCCGCCCCAGCTGATCCTGCCGATCCAGGAGAGACGTTTTTTCAGCGCGGCGAACTCTTCCGCGTCCCAGAGGTTCTCATGATGCATTTTCGATTCCAGCAGCGGGATGAGAATGACTTCGCTGTTGTCGGGCGAATCGAGTTCGATTGGAAAGGTGATTTCGCGCAGTTTGTCGAAATCCTGTTCGGTTTCGAGATCGATGATGTCGTGGCGCAGGTCTTTGCCGACCTTGTCGGTGAAGGCCGCGAATTTCGCGCCGTTCTGCGGCCGGGCCGGATCGACGACGAGCAGGCCCGCAAGCTTCTGTTCGGCCGGGAAGCGGCCGGTTATTCTGCCGGAGGCGTAGGTGCCGCGCGTGAGTCCGCGGTAATTGCCCGGGGCGTCAGGCCGGTCGCGCGTGATGAAAAAGCTCGGGATGGCGCTTCCGCCGCCTGCCGTCAACTGGTAGCCGTAGTGAATGCCTTCGCGTTCGAGCATGTCGATGAAGAGCTGGCGGACCCGGAGCGGCGCCTGGGTCGAAAGATTCAGATAAACGTCGTCGAGGCCGCCCTGCCTGATCGCGCGAAGGGTGGCAAGGTCCTTTTCAAGCCGGGCGGCGATTCCGGCCGGATCGTTGTCCGGGCTGATGAGAGTGTCCGGGCACCACATGCCGCCGACCGGGAAATAGCGTTCTCCGTCGAAGATATATTCGAATTCGCGGTTCATGTACCAGGTGTGCAGCACTCCGTCGCGGTCCGTGAATCCGCCGTAGTTGACCGGCTTCGGCAGCTTCCGGGCCGGTCCGGGCAGTGCCAGCCGGCATGAAACGAGGTTTCCGTCCGCGGCCGGAAGGGGACGGAACCGGACTTCGATCTTCCGTCCGCGGGCGAGTTCCGTCAATGCTTCGGGGAGGTCGCCCTCGGCGGCATCAAGGCGGAATGCGCCGTACAGTTTGCCGTCCTCCGCAAAGGCCATGGCGAGGACCGGGGCGGTCCGCCCCTCTTCGAATTTCAGCGCATACCGGCAGCCGTCGAGTTCGGCCGATGCGAGCCGGGCAGGCGGAGGCACGGGCGGCCGCGGCAGTTCGGCCCCGGTTCCGGCGAGTGCCGTGCCGGGAGCGTCGAGAGGGACGAGTTCGAAGCGGTAACGGCCGGGCGGAAGCTGTTCCGGCAGGTCGATCCGGAAACGGTTTTCCCCATTCCGGCTCATGACGCCGAGGGAGACGGCCGGCTCCCCCGCGAAGGTCAGGCGCAGTTCCGCCGGGAATGCTTCTCCGGCCTGCCGATAGGTGACGACGGCTGTCGTTCCGGGGGGGATGTCGGCGGGAGCGCGGAAGCCGTCGATGGAGGCGTTTTTCCAGACTCCTTTCCGGAAGCCGGCGATGCCGTCGCACATGAAGCTCCAGCTGCCGAGCTGCGCGCGGCGGGTGATGCGGAAAGAGAGCGTATGCTTTCCGGCCTTGAGCTTCCGGCTGCCGAGCGGAGTCCAGGTGACGGCGTTCGATACGCCCCATGCGGGCGCGCCGGGGGGAGTGGCCGGCGCTTCACGCCAGCCGTCGCCGTCGAAGCGGAATTCGACCGGGGAGGAGTGCGGACGTTTTTGTGCGATCAGGGCCGCGAAAAAGTCATATTCACCGGTTCGGGAGACCTGAAACTCGTAGACGGCGGAGAATTCTCCGGTTTCCGGCAGCCGGTCCAGCTTGCGCAGGATCGTCCCGGAGAACGAATCGGCGACCCGTTCCCGGCCCATATCGGTTTTGACCGGAGAACCGCCGTTGATCCAGAGATCGGCCTGTTGCGGGAAGTCCGGCGCAGTTTTCGGAGCGGCGGCGGGAGTCCCGGCGCCCGGGAGCAGCAGGGCGGCGGCGAACGCCGCGGCGCAGAGCAGGATTTTGTTCATGGTGAATCGACTCGCAGTGAAGGGTTATTTGTTGTTGCGGAAATCCCAGCGGTTCGGGCTGGTGGTGGAAACGGTGCCGTTGAAGAAAAAGTTTCCAAGCCGTTCATCGTTGTAGAGGATCGATTTGGTGGGGGCCCGGACGGTATCGACATTGCCGGCGAAATTGAGGATGTTGCAGCCGCCGGAGTGGCGCGGGTCGGCTCCCTCGTTGTCGCGGTTGGAGTGGATGACGTAATATCCGCGGTCGGAATTCGTTGCGATCGAGTCCGTCAGCAGAATCAGCCGGGAAGGAGTCCGCTTGATCTTGCCGGTGTTGACCGGGCCGAACCAGCGGTTGTAGATTCTCCACGGAAACCCGTAGCTGATGTAGCCCGTCTGCATTTCCGTCACGGCGGAGTCTCCGGTTCCATATGCCATATTCTTTGCATCCTTCTTGCAGAACAGCAGATTGCGGTTGGCGGCGTTTTCGGGTTTGAAGCCGATCATCCTGAACCAGACGGGTTGTCCCGCATTGATGTTGCCTTCGTTGTCGGCGACGTAGGGAACGCAATCCTGATTTTCGCCGAAATACATTTGGAAACCGATTCCGAGCTGCTTGAGATTGCTGATGCAGCTTGTGCTGTAAGCCCGCTCCCGCGCCTGCTGCAGTGCGGGCAGCAGCATGGAGGCGAGAATTGCGATGATGGCGATAACTATCAGAAGTTCGATCAGGGTGAAGCTTTTTCTCTGCATAATTGTACTCCGTCCGATAATAGTTAATAAGTGAAGCGGAATACAGGGGAAAATGTATTGCGGCGTGGCAGTCCCGGCCAAAAGTACGGGCGGAGGCTGCTGCATGATGACATGCCCGCCGCATGAGTGTAAGAAACGGAATGCGGGGAAGATATTCCCTGTGGAGCTTCGGACAAAGCGTGCGGAGCCTGCGAACTGAATGCAGCCGGAACATTGCAGCCGCCGGAGACCGAAAAAACAGGAGAGCCGCCCGCACCCGGATTTGCCGAAAGACAATAACTATTTAAACAGGAGGATATTAAAGAAAAAATACACCTGCTCGGCTATATAACATACTAACTATTATACGTCAGATTGTGCCGGATTCCGCACGGAGCCGTTGACGACCATGGCCGGTTTGAAGTATTCGAACGGGTTGTTGTCCGGCGCGTACCGGTCGGGACGGCTCAGGATTTCGAGGATCGCGTCGATCTGCCCTTCGAGGTTGACGTCCACGCAATCGAGCGGAGGATGATGGATTTCCGCAGACTGTCCCGGTTCGATGTTGACGACGCTGAGTTCTTCGGGAATCCGGATTCCGGCGTTGTGGCAGGCGTTGACCGCTCCGCTGAGGGAGTCGGCGATGCCGATCAGCCCGGTGAAATCGATTCCTCGCTTCAGCACTCCGGCGAAGTGGCGATAGGTTTTGTCCGGCGCGTAATCGCCGGAACGGACGCCGCAATCGAGCACTTTGCACTTCATGCCGTGAAGCTCGGCGTAGGTCAGGACTCCGTTCAGGCGTTCGCGGATCACGCCGTTGGGCGGCTCGGAAACCAGTACGGCGATGCTGCGGTGCCCGTATTGAAACAGATGATCCGCGGCGAGGCTTCCGGCAAACGTGTCGTTGACACCCACCGACAGCAGCCTGGTGTCGCCCCGGTGGCGGTTCATGATGACCAGCGGAACGCGCGAGGCGTATTCCTCGAGTTTCCGCAGTGCGGCGGAGTCCCACGAATCCGCGCTGGTGAGCATGGCGACTCCGGCCACGTTCTCCTCCTCGAGCGGCAGGCGGGCCGGAACGCGTTCGCTGTAATCGTAAGAGTGGACGAGAATCCGGGTCGGCAGGTATTTCTCCCGCACGGCTGCGAGATGCCGTTCCATCAGAGTCAGGTCCGAAGAGTTCCAGCGCGGGACCGCGAAGAGGAAGGTTGAAGGAATTTCCGTATTCAGGCGCCCGACTTCCTCGGTGACGAACGTCCCGCGCCCCGGTACGACGCGCAGCAGGCCGGCCGTGCGGAATTTCACGACGGTGCGGTCCACGATGAGCTGGCTGACGTTGAAGCGCTTCATGATTTCGCGGCTGGTGATGAACTTGTCGCCCGGAGCGTATTTCGAGAGCTCCCGGCGCAGCTGGTCGTAGAGAATGTCGGTTTTCAGAATCGCCTGTTCCATGCGGTTTCCTTTTGTGTGCTTCTGTGTATATTATAGTGTATTTTTCACAATAATGCAATAGTGATACGGAAAAAATCCGCTTTTTTTGCCGGGCCGGAGAGAAACGTGTGTGACAGCCGGGGGGACATTTTGTCGCGGTATTGTGTCGAATTGTCCCGATCTGCTTGTCCGGCAGGGATATGGCATGGGGATGAAACGACTTGGCATGCCTTGTGCTGATACGAAAGCATCGACATGGGGAGTCGAACGTAAGGAGGTATTGATATGAATATTATGACGAGATGGAATGGGAACGACGGCCTGCTGCCGGCGACGCTGGGCGGTCTGAACGAGCTGTTTCGTTCCGTATTCGACCAGGTTGCCGATTTCGGTCCCGAGTGGATGTCCGACCGGATCGGCGGAAGGATGCTTGACGTGGAGGTCGGCGAGAAGGAGGTGAAGGTCACGCTTCCGCTTCCGGGCTGCCGCGGCGACGAAATTGAAGTCGAAATGCTCGGCGACGTTCTGACCGTGCGTGCCGAACGCAGCGAAGAGCGCGGCGACGGCGGTGAGGAGAAGCATTATCTGCGCCGCGAACGCTCGACCATGAGCTACGAAGAGTCCGTGAAGCTCCCGGTGAAGGTGCTGGGGCAGAAGGCGAGCGCGACTTACGACGACGGTGTGCTGACCGTGGTGCTTCCGCGGGAAGAGGAGGCCGTCGACAAGGCTCATGTGGTCAAGGTTCAGTAAGCAGGAGGTGAGGATTATGGATACCGCAAATGTCAGGGAAAACGAAAAGGATGAAGTTCAGGTCATGCCGGAGCCGGTGACGCTGGTTCCGCTGGTGGATATCCTGGAAGGGGAGAACGGGGTTACGGTCCAGTTCGAGGTCCCCGGGGCGAATTCCGGAACGGTCGACATCGAGGTTCTGAACGGTGTTCTCACCATGACTGCGAAGAGTTCGCTCAAGCGGAACGGCCGCCCGGTCGTCTTCAAGCGCAACTTCCGGATTTCGGAGGACGTTGACGTCCAGAAGATTTCCGCGAAGTCGAGGGACGGCGTCCTGACGCTTGAGATTCCGAAGGCCGAACGCGCCAGAGTGCACCGCATCAAGGTGCAGTGACGGATGCCATCCGGGTCGCGGACCCGGGTCAGTGAGGATGGAGAACCCGGCAGGCAGCCCCTGCCGGGCGTTTTTTTGCTCCGGCTGCCGAGCCGGCGCCCGAAAAAAATACCGCGGCGGGAAAGCGCCGCGGTATTTTCATACGGAACGGGTCCGGTTACTTGACCGCTTTGATTCCGGTTTCGACGCCGGGATACCCGGAGACTTTGCAGTTGATCATCTTGAAGACGAAGTAGTCGGTGGTGTTGATTTCATACTTCGCATTCAGGAGCACGTCGCAGTTGTTCTTCTTGCAGGCGTCGAAGGTGGCGGCCTGCTTGACCAGCGCGTACGGATTCGGGAAGAGCCCGATGCCGTTGTCGCTGCTTTCGAAGCTGCGGTCCGCGAATTCGCTGACGCCCCAGGAAAAGACCGAGAAAAGCACGTTGAGCTGGGCTTCGCCGCTGACCTTGGTATCCTTGTGAGTGATGACCGATTCGAATTTGGCCGGAACCATGACGGCCTTGAAGTCATTGGCCGCGTCGTTGTTGTTGACGGTCGTGCAGCCGGTCATGACCATGACGGCGGAAACGGCGGCCAGAGCCGAAAGATACAGTTTTTTCATTTTTCCCTTCCCTCTTTGTTAGGATTCTCTTCCGCCGCATCGGCGGGACGCGGCGGTTCTGTCTGCTAATGTAGCGGACCTGCGGGAAAATGCAAACGGGGAAGCGCATTTTTAACGGAATTTGATGAAAATATATTTGATTTTATGGATTTTGATGAATTATCCTTTTGTTGCTGAAATATTTTTCTATTGTTGATTCGGGAGATTCGAGGACAGAAAAAAAGCCCTTCCGGAACACTCCGGAAGGGCAGCAAAGCGATCGGCTGCGGCTGGCTTTTACTTGGCCTGCTCGTTCTTCTGCAGGACGCCGGCTTCGAGCAGCTTGTCGATGAGCTGCTGCATCGAGTTGAACGCGCCGAGGAAGCCCTGCGGCGGCATGATGATGCGTTCGTTGACCACCGGAGTCGGGGCCGCGCCGTTTTCGTTCGGCTGCAGGGTCACGAAATCGAAACGGACCATGCCGCCCGCAAAGTGAATCTGGCCGATGCCGTCCGCGAAAATCTCTTTCTTATGTTCCATTTTTCCATATTCTCCTTATTTTGACATGGATGGCTGACTGTTTCATATTTTACGGATGAGTATCACAATAACACCTTCCGGGGGAAAAGTCAACCCGGAAGGCGCCTCCACACAGTTAAAAATTGAATTTAAAATAGTTGAACAGATGGGTCCGTATCCAGTTCCGCGCCTCATAGAAGCGCATGGCCGGGAGATTCTGGTCGTCACAGTTGAGCTGGAGCCGCCGGGCGCCCCGCTGTTTCGCCCACGCGCCGGCCGCGTCCAGGAGCCGGCTCCCGATGCCGCGCCGCCGGAACTCCGGGTGCAGCACCAGGTCCTCGATCTGGGCGGCATAGCTTCCCATCGCAGTCGAAATCTGGAGCTGCACGCCGCAGAAACCGGCGACCCGTCCGCCGCATTCCGCGACGAGAAGCTCCGCGAATGGCGACTCGAGCATCAGCGAGAGGCCCGCCTGCTGCTTTGATGCGTCCGGCTCGAAATCCTGCTCGAGCTCGAACAGCTGCCGCAGGAGTTCGACGAGCTCCGGGAGGTCCGCTTCGGCGGCCGGACGGATGCGGATCGCCTCCGTCATTCGTTTTCACCGTCATCAAATTTGTCGGTTCGGAACGGCAGCGCCGGCAGTCCGGCGCTGTTGCGCAGATCGGCCGACCGGGGGTTGTCGCTCCAGCCGTAGCGCACGGCGACCGGCTCCGGAACCTGCGGACTTGAAACGGCGACCTTGACTCCGGCGATCACGGCTTCGGCCGGTTTGAAAACCCGGTCGTTTCCGGCGATCCAGAAGCCGTGCGGCCTGCCGTCCGGCGCAATGAGCCCGCCTGCCGCATGGTCGAAGGAGAGGAGCAGCGCATCGCCGGAACGGGTCTGGGAGCGGAATACCGGCCCGGAACCCTCCTCTTTGCCGCCGTATGCCTGCATGAGGGCGGCGGCGGCGAGGCGTTCCCCGACGGTCTGCTTGTCCTTCGGGTGGATGTCTGCGGCATCGCCGGCGTCGACCGCCGAGGCGACGAGGTTTCCGGTCGCGGCGGCGGCGCGGCTCTGCGCTTCGCGGATCGGCGCCCATTCCGAATTCGGGTCGTAGTCCATCGCGGTCCGGTATCCGGCCAGAAGAACCTGCAGAAACGGGATGTCGCCCTGGGCGAAATGGAATCTCCAGTCCGCAATGAGGTCGCGCATGAGCCTCTCGTACTGGTGGAAGCGGATCGCGTTCGATTCTCCCTGATACCAGATCACGCCGCGGAGCGCGGCCGGTACGAGCGGGCGGATCATGTTGTCGAACAGGATCGAGAACGAGTTCGGGCAGCAGAGCCCCATGCCGGAGAGATGCGGGAAGGCCGGGCCGAGATCGGTTTCGATCTTGTAGCTCCATTCGCCGGCGATCGAGATCTTCTCGCGCTCCGCGTCGGCCGGGGCCAGCTTCATGCCGGAAGCCGGGCCGGTCAGCCCGCCGTCGTAGGCGAACGAGTAATCGCGCACGGCGATGACCCGGAGTCCGGGCCTGACCAGTTCTGAGGGAATCCGGTAGACCCGGCAGACGTCCCAGCACGACGTGTCGTATCCGCTGCCGGTGCGGCCTACTTCGACGCCGTCGAAGTAGGTGATGTCGTGCTTGTCGACGGCGCCGAGGGTCAGAATGAGTTCGCGGCCCGCCCATTCCGCCGGAATTTCGACCTTGCGGCGGAACCAGACGGTTCCGTTGGTATTGAGGTCGAACTCCTTCCACTGGGCGGGCAGGGCGGTGCGGTCCCAGTTCGAGTCGTCGTAGGCGCTCTCCGCCCAGCCGGCGGAAAAGCCGCTGTTCTCCGGTTCCGGCGGCAGGTGGGTGAACAATGCCGTTTCGAAATTGCGCATCGGTATTTCGAGCTCCTCGGGGGAGAGCGAATCCCAGTATTCGGTGCTGCCCGTCCGGAGCAGGTATTCGGAATAAGCTCTGGCGATATCCGGATTCCGCGCCAGGGTTTCGCCGCTGGTCCACGCCTCGGCGATCGTGCCGCCCCAGCTCGATGCGAGAACGCCGACCGGAACTGCGAGCTCGTCGGCCAGCTTCTTTGCGAAGAAGAGGGCCACGGCGCTCCAGTCGTCGACCGTGGCCGCCGACGCAGTCTGCCAGGCGGCGTCGACATCCCGGGCCGGGGTCAGCAGCGCATTGCGCGGCACGGTCAGCATGCGGACCACGTCGAGTTCACCGGCGTCGGCCCGCCGTCTCAGCTCCGCGCCGCCGTCGGCGAGCGAGGAAACCTTGAATTCCATGTTCGACTGCCCGGAGGCGAGCCAGACTTCTCCGAGCGCGATGTTCTGCGCCGTCGCCGTTTCGCCGCTTTCGAGCTCGGTGACCTGAAGCGTCAGGCGGACGGCGGACGGCATCGGCGGGAAGCGGAGCAGGAATTTCCCGTCCGCGCCGGAACGGGTTTCGGCGCTCCCGTCCCCGAGCGTGGCGCGGACCCGGCGGAACGGTGCGCACCAGCCCCAGACCGGAACGGCCCGGTCTCTCTGCAGAACGGCGTTGTCCCCGAACAATGCGGCGAGTTTCAGCATGGATTTTTCTCCTGTATTGATTCAATTTTCTGAATTATCAGATTTTTATAACTTTTTGTGCGAATTCAGCCTGCGGCGCTTGAAAAAAGGTTGCGGCGGCCATATAGTACATAATGTATTAATAAGCCACGTCACACCGAAAAAGCAACCGGAAGGAGAACGAAAATGCCGAGAAAATCCGCGACATGCTTCACTTTGATCGAACTTCTGGTTGTGATTGCGATCATCGCAATCCTGGCCGGGATGCTGCTGCCGGCGCTGAACCGGGCCCGCGATGCGGCGAAAGCGACGAACTGCCTCGGCAACATGAAGCAGATCGGCATGATGATGGCGATGTATCAGGAAGGGTTCCGGGGCACCTATCCGACTCCCGAAAACGCGCCGGACTGGGAGGACGGCGTGCGCGGCTGGACCAACCAGCTGCGGGTCAACCAGGGGGCTCAGAAACAGTTCTTCCACTGTCCGGCCGACGCCGAGCGCGACTTCTCGTATTCGATGAACGTCCATGAGCCGTGGATCAGGCACCAGTCCGGCATGGCGCGGGATTATTCCTGGCGGCAGGTGCTGCTCGAACGCGCCAGGGTCGGCGCCGCCGGCATCATCCTCGTCGAAGAGAGCCGTTCCGACTTCTTCACGAAAACCGACAGCGATCAGGACAATTATACGCAGAATGCCGCCCCGTACAAGCAGGATCCGCGCCACGGCGGCTTCACCTTCTGCATGGCGGACGGACATGCGGAAAAATTCAAGGAATACGACTTCGACCGGGTCACCTACTACACCGACCGGCTCTCCGGCTGGCTCGGCACCTCCTGGTCGGCGAGCGAGAGCAATACCGTAAAGGACAACAGCAGACAGTGATGAACCGCTGGAAAATCGATACCGTTCTGGCACTGTTCCGGGAGGCAGGAGAGATCGCACTGCGCTATTATGACGATCCGCCGCTCGAAATCAAGGCGGACCACACGCCGGTGACGCAGGCCGACCGCGAGATCGAAGCGCTGTTCGCCGCCCGGTTCGACCGTCCGGCGGAAGCGCTTTACCTGATCGGCGAGGAGACCGTCGACCGGCGTGACGAGGCATACATTTCCGCCGCCCTTGCCGGGGAGTGCTTCGTGGTCGATCCCATCGACGGAACTGCGCCGTATGCGGCGGGCGTTCCGCTCTGGGGCATCTCGCTCGGGTATATGCGCGGCGGCATGCTGACCGAGGGGGCGATCTGTCTTCCGGCCCGCGACGAGGCGTTCCTGACCTGCCGCGGTTCGATTTTCCGCGCCCGCCGCGTCCTCTCCGGGGCGCCCGAAGTCGAGCCGTTCACGCCGGAACCGATGCGCTATACGCCCGCCGCGCCGGTCTGCGCGGCGCAGAACGCGGCGCGCGGCTGGGAGATTTCGTTTCCGAACCAGCTTTTCGTCTGGTCCACCTGTGTGGGCGTCTACGACTGCCTGCTGCGCGGGAAGGTCTACGGCATGATCCAGCACTGCAAGCTGTGGGATCTGGCCGGCGGCATGCCGCTTCTGAAGCTGGCCGGTTTCGAGGCGCGCGGCGCGGACGGCCGCGAGCTCGGGCTCGATGTGGTCTCCGGCGGCAATTTTTATCTGGAGAACGGGCCGCACCGCTGGCGGCAGAAAGATTATGTGGTCATCGCTCCCGACCGTCAGGGGACGGAAGCGATCTGGAATCAAGTGAAAGCAAAGAACCTGTCATGAGAAAGAGTGAAGAAAGTTCCGGTTCGGCCGGAAGCGCGGTTTACATGGTCAGCCTCGGCTGCTCGAAGAATCTGGTCGATACCGAGGTGATTGCGGGGACGCTGCTGACCTCCGGCCGCACGCTGGCGTTCGATCCGAACGAGGCGGACCTTTATGTCATCAACACCTGCGCCTTCATCCCGGCCGCGCGCCGCGAGGCGGAGGAGGCGATCGAAGAGGCGCTCGTCTGGAAGAAGGAGCGTCCGGGCCGGACCGTGGTCGTCGCCGGCTGCCTGACCGAGTGGGACAAACCGGGCGATTACCGCCGGCGCTATGCGGAGGTCGACCTGTGGACCGGCGTCAACGATGTCGCCGGGATCGCCGCGCTGCTCGACGAAAAGCGCGTTCCGGAGAGCGGCAGGGAACCGCTCTGGCTCTACGACCACACCACGCCGCGGCTGCAGCTGACCGTGCCGCACATGGCTTATCTGAAGATTGCGGACGGGTGCAACAACCGCTGCAGTTATTGTGCGATTCCGGGAATCCGCGGCGTGTTGCGGAGCCGGAGCATCGCGTCGGTCGAAACCGAGGCGAAGAACCTCGTCGATGCCGGCGTGAAGGAGCTGCTCGTGATCGCGCAGGATATCACGGCCTTCGGCGCCGACCGTCCGGGCGACGGGGAGGACATTGCGCGGCTGCTCGAAAGACTTAACGCGATTCCGGGGGATTTCGTGATCCGGCTGCTCTACACGCATCCGGCCCACTACACGGATTCGTTCATCGGATTCCTGGCCCGTCCGGGGACGAAGGTGCTGCCGTATCTCGACATTCCGCTGCAGCACATCAACGACAGGATTCTGAAGGCGATGGGTCGTCATGTGACGAAGGCGGAGACGGTTGCGCTGCTGGAGAGACTGCGGGAGGAGGTGAAGGATCTGACCATCCGCACCACCTTCATCACCGGTTTCCCGGGGGAGACGGACGAGGAGTTCGAGGAGCTCGCCGCTTTCGTGAAAGAGCAGAAGTTCGAACGCTGCGGGGTGTTTCCGTACTCGCCCGAGCCGGGGACGCCGGCGGCGAAGCTGCCGGGGCAGATTCCGCTTGAGCTCGCCGAGACGCGGGCGAAGAGGCTTCTGGAGCTTCAGAAGAAGATCATGCGGAAGGTGAACCGGAACTGGATCGGGCGCGAGGTCCGCATGCTCGTCGATGATGTGGACGGCCGGGTTGCGGTCGGCCGGGCGATGATGGATGCGCCGGAGATCGACAACCGGATTCTTCTCCTGCACGCGAAACGGCTCAGGCCCGGGCAGTTCTGCCCGGTCAGGATCACCGGGGCCGACAGCTACGAGTTTACTGCGGAACAGCTTTGATTTTTGGAAAGGAACAGATCGTATGAAACTGCCGAACCTGCCGAATATGCTGACGATCAGCAGAATTCTGTTTGTCCTGGTCTTCGTGGTGCTGGCCACGGTGGCGGACAAGACGTTCATTTCGTCCGAAACAGTGCGTTTCGGAATCCGTCTGGGGGCTTATATTCTGGCGATCATCGCCGGGGGGACCGACCTGCTGGACGGCTATCTCGCGCGGCGCTGGAATCAGGTGACCGATTTCGGTGCGCTGATGGACCCGCTGGCGGACAAAATCTTCGTGACGGCGACGATGCTGATCGCGGTCGAATGCCGCCTGATGCCGGCCTGGATCGTGATCGCGGTGCTCTGCCGGGAGTTCATGGTGACGGGGCTGCGGACGCTGGCCGCGAAGAAGCAGGTCGTGATTTCTGCCGATCACTGGGGAAAGCTCAAAACAGCGCTCCAGATGCTGATGCTGGCGATCGCGGGTGCGTCGTGGGTCTGGGAGTTCGACCTGCAGCAGGAGAAGTGGTTCGGAATCCGTCTCTGGTATGTCTGGATCGCATATCTTTGCGGCATCGTGCTGGTCACGGTCGGTTCGGGCGCCGGCTATTTCGTTCGTTACCATTCGCTCTATCTGGGGGAGGATGACGCGGGGAAGGCATGATTTTCAGCGATATTTCGTCTGCTCCGGCTTGCAAAAGAGCAAAAAGGCGCTATATTGAATAGCGCTGAGCCGGGAGAAATCCGGTTTCGGTAAACGGAGAGATGGTTGAGTGGTCGAAGGCGCCACATTGGAAATGTGGTGTACCGCAAGGTACCGAGGGTTCGAATCCCTCTCTCTCCGCCATTTTTTTTGCCTTTTTCCCTCGAAATACATCTGAAATACTTCTAAATCGGATAAATCTTGTATGTCAAATCGTATGACATGAATCTATCGCTATTTGGGGTTCTTCTGACCACCTGTCCGGGTGGTCTTTTTTTATGCCTGAATTTCCGGATTTTCTACGCAGAACAATGATTTATGTAACAAAATGGTATTTTATCGTAAACTCTGAACTGGACGGCAGCCGGACAGCAGCCAGACGACATACACGCGCGCGCCCTCAGGTCGTGCAGTAGACGGCAGCCAGAGGTACACTAGACGGCTACTAAACGACCACTAGACGGCAGCCAGACGACAGGGCGGTTTTTCGGATCGGTTTTCATAGTGAACAGGGGGGATTCAATGGGTGGAACTATCGGTGGCGGTGAGATTTGCGGAAGAAAAATCGTCGAGTTTCAGGAAAATGCCTGTTACGATGTCAAGCAGGCGGCGCGGATTCTCGGCAAATCAATCCGGTATGTGCGCAGTGCTTGCCGGGCCGGACGCATCCGGGCACGGCAGGAACGCGGCGGATTCCTGATTTCCGGCTGGCAGCTCCGCGCCTTCATTGAAGGTCGTTGCGATCTGGAATGAATTTTTCCAGTTGTCAATAATAATGTTGTGAAAAAGTCTGAAAAAAGATTTTTCGAGCTTAAAAAAGTGTAGAAAACTGCTTGAAATATTGTAAATAAAGGTCGGAACATGGCAAAAAAAGAGGGTGAGCGGCGCGGCAGGCCGCGAAAACATACCACCTGGACTGCGGAACTGCTGGCGGAACGGGCACGGGAATACTTCAACCAATGCGATTCCCGCATGAAGACCGTCGCCGTGAAAGATGGCGTGGCGCATATTCCAGCACCGGCTCCGTATACCATTGAAGGACTTTGCTGCTATCTCGATATCACCGTTCAGACATTCCGCAACTGGCGCAAGATGGAGGGGGATTCGGCGCTGGCGCAGAAGGCGCGGATGCTGCACCAGAAGATCACCGAAAACCGGGTGTCCGGCGCTCTGGACGGCACTCAGAACAGCGCTTTTGCCCGGTTCATGCTCGTCAACAACAATCCGGATGATTACCGGGAGAAGGTCGAAGTCGAAAACTCCGTCTCCGAATCCGTTCAATCAATCTTTGAAATGGCTGTGGGGTCATGGAAAAACAAATTGAAACCCTGAAACAGGCGTTCGCCGATCCATTCTGGCGGCTGAATAACCTCTACCGGATCATCGACGAACAGGGCGCGGAAGTCCTGTTCCGAATGCGTCCGGCGCAGGAGATGTTTTACCGGGAGATGTGGTTCTTCAACATCATTCTGAAAGCCCGCCAGCTCGGTTTTACAACCTTGATCGATTTGATCGGCTTGGATATGACCATCTTCACGCCGAACTTTACCGCCGTCATTATCGCGGAGACCAAAGACAAGGCGAAGGATATCTTCGAGCGGAAAATCAAGTATCCTTACGAACATTTGTCGCCGGAAATCAAGGCATGGTGTCCGGTAACCAGTTGCTCGAAAGGCGAAATGACGTTTGCCAACGGTTCCAGCATCAAAGTCATGGTGTCCGCCCGCTCCGGAACCTGCAACTTCCTGCACGTTTCCGAGTACGGCCCGGTATGCGCGAAGTCACCCGCGAAGGCCGAAGAGATCAAGACCGGATCGTTTCCCTCCGTCCATGCCGGAGGCTTCGTATTTGTCGAATCGACCGCGATGGGGAACGCTGGAAACTTCTATGAAATGGTCAAAATCGCCGAGGCGCTTAAGCTCCGGGGACGGAAGCTGTCGCCGCAGGAGTTCAAGCTGCACTTCTTCCCGTGGCATCAGAATCCGGAATATGTGTCCGATTCCGAAATCGTGATTTCGGAGCGGCTGCTTCGGTATTTTGATGAACTTTATGACAACTTCGGGATCGCACTCTCTGAAGCGCAACAATGTTGGTATGCCGTTCAGGAGAGCATTTACCATGAGAAAATGTGGTCGGAATATCCGTCCTATCCGCAGGAGGCTTTCAAGGTTGCGCAGGAGGGCGCGTATTACGCCCGGCAGTTTGAGAAGATTTACCGCGAGAACCGGATCACGACCGTTTCCTATGAACCGGCGCTGCCGGTCTATACCGCGTGGGATTTGGGAATCTCCGACGATACCGCGATCTGGTTCTTTCAGTTCTTCGGCAAGGAAATCCGGGTGATCGACTATTACGAGAACTCCGGAGAAGGGCTACCGCATTATGCGGCGGTCGTGAATACCAGAGAATACCGCTACGGCAAGCATTTCGCTCCGCACGATATCGCTGTGCGGGAACTTGGCTCCGGCCTTTCCCGGCTGGAAACCGCCCGGAAGCTCGGCCTCGTATTCGAGCGGATTCTGACCAATAAGGACTTGCCGGGCGGCATCGAGCATTGCCGGGAAATGCTGCAATACTGCTGGTTCGACGATTCAAAAACGGAAGCCGGGCGGAAGGCGCTCGAAAACTATAAAAAGGAGTGGAACGAGAAGCATAGCTGTTATCAGAGCTATCCGCTGCACGACTGGACCAGCCACGGCGCGGATGCGTTCCGTACAATGGCAATGGCATGGAAAATGGGCCGGGTGACAGGCATCTCAAGCGGCGGCTCCGCTCCCGGCAGCGGGATCAGAGTGATCGGAGGACGAACGAAGATATGAGAATTTATTTTCAGAAGGTGACTGAATCGGGCCGGGCGGCTTGTAATACGTCTGTGGCGGAATGGCACATTTTGCATGGATGGTGTTACAATGTGTGGGATTGCTCCGACGATGGGAAAAAGGGCAGAATCATCGGGGTCTTTTATGTGACGTTGCTCTGCGGTCTCGGCGGGATTCTGCACTTCGATACCGTGGCGGATGATATTCCCGGTTCGCATTTTCGCGCGGCGTTCCGTAAGGCGATCCGCATTGTGCAGCCGTATCTCGGCCTGATCCTGACGACAATTCCGCGCGATAAGGGAAAGCTGATCCGCACCGTGGAACATCTGGGGTTCGTGCCGGTCCCTCTTCCCGTTCCCTTTCTCTTTGCGGAGGCGGCGTATCTGCTGCTACAATATTTGCCGCGCCGGAAGCCTATAGTATAACAGACAACAGGAAAGGGTCTTATCATGGGCGGAGCAAAAGGCATATCAACTCCCGACGATCCCGATCCGTCGCCGATGGTGACGGGCGATCCCTCGACCGAAGTTCAGGGGGCGCGGCGCGAAACGAAGAAACGGGCAGCCGCAACTTATGGACGGCAGAAAACCATTCTCGCCGGAAATTCTCCCGCCGACAACGCGAACAAAAAAACGATCCTCGGCGGCTAAGGGGGCAATATGGATGTACAGAAAATCCTCTCGCGCTATCATCAGTTGAAGGCAGCGCGCGATGGCGCCTGGCTCGGCGTATGGCGCGATGTGCGCCGGTTCGTCTATCCGACATGCAGCGATTTCCTTTCCGAAGGCGGAACGCGCGGCGAGGATATCTTCGACACCTCCGCAATCAGTTTTCGCTCCCGGCTGGCGGCAGGCATGTTCAGTTGGATGCTCGATCCTACAAAACGGCTGATTGAGCTGATGCCGGGCGATGAAATGTTCGACGATGACGACGAAATCAAAGAATATTTCACCTCGGTAACAAAGATTGTCATCGACATGATCGCCAACTCGAACTGGCAGACGGTCACAATCCAGATGTTGAACAATATTGCCGCCGGGATCGATGGCGTGGTGTTTTCCGAAGACAACGGCGGCGATACTCCGGTCAATTTGAAGTCGTTTCCGATTGAATCGATCTGCTACGCCGAAAATTCGAAGGGGCGGGTCGATACGGTCTTCCGGGAACTTGTCATGACTTCCGGGCAGATGGTGCAGGAATTCGACGAGAAGATGCTGCCGGAGATCATCCGGGAGGAAGCCGCCGATCCGAAGCGGCAGGACAAAAAACACCGGATTCTTCATGCGGTGTTCCCGCGCCGGAAGCGCGAAGCCGGAGTGATCGACAACAAGAATATGCCGTTCGCCGACGTATATATCGAAATCGCGTTGAAGCATATCGTCTGCGAGGGTGGATTCGAAGAGTTTCCTTTTTGCGTCTGCCGCTTTGAAAAGGCGGATAACGAAAATTACGGACGCGGGCCGGGGTTGAACAAACTGCCGGATATCAAGATGCTGAACCGGATGCGGCAGGCATACATCATCGGCTCGGAACATGCAACCGATCCCGATACGCTCGTCCCGGACGGCAGTATTGAAACAGGAGCGGTTTGGAACAAAACTCCCGGTGCAGTTCATGTCTATAAAACGGATGCGAACGGAGCGAAACCAGAGTACATGCAGTTCCCGGTCAATTTGAACCAGCTCGCCAAGGATATCCAGGAAGAACGGCAGGGAATCAAGGAGGGATTTTTCCTCGATATCTTCGACCCGTTGGGCGATTTGAAGAACATCACGGCTACCGAGGCCGAAATCAGGAACGAAAGCAAGGTCGTACCATTCGCCCCGATCGTCGGCAATGTGCATTCGGACTATCTCGCGCCGATGGTACACCGTTTTCTCGGTATCGCCGGACGGCGCGGGTTGCTGCCCGAGCCTCCGGAACGGCTTCGGGAGAATCCGACCTACCGGATCAATTACGTGTCTAAAATCGCACTGGCGATCAAAAAAGTCGAAGCGCTCGGATGGCTGCAAACCGAAGCCGGGATTGGAAATATCGTGGCATTGAAGCCTGAGGTCATGGACAATTTCGATGAAGACAAGATTGTGCGGGATGTCTCCATTGCCAACGGAATCAATCCGGGATGGCGCAGGCCGGAACAGGAACGCGATGAAATCCGGCAAGCCCGCGCGGAACAACAGGCGCAGCTTCAACAGGCGGAGATGCTTTCTCAGGGGGCGGCGCTCGCTCCCGGTCTGGCGAAGGCTCCTGAGCCCGGCAGCCCGCTTTCGGCGCTTATGAATGGAGGGGAATAACATGGATACCTTGAAATCATGTGCGGAGCAGGAACAGGAGCGGGCGGAACAGAAGCGCCTCGCCTTCATGCGGACCTTCTCCGGGCAGGACGGGGAAATCGTATTGGAACATCTGGCCGACTTCTGTGGAGAAGGCCGGGATAACTTTGTGCGGGACAGCGAACGGCTCAACGCCTACCGGCAGGGGCGGCTCTCTGTCATGATTGAAATCCGTAACCGTTTAAAGCAGAAAGGAAACGGCGAAAAATGACGGAATCAAAGGAATTGGAACGGGAGTACAGCTTCTCAGACGGGAAGTTTTACTCGGTCGAAAATGGAAAATGTGTGGCTGAACTCTCGTCTGCCGGGGAAATCGTTTTCGGTCCCGGTTTCAAGGGACCGCATACTGCGACACTGGCCGCATGGATCGAACGGAACGGCCTTGTCTTCAATACTCTGCCGAAAGAACCGGAAGTTCCGAAAGAACCGGAAGTTCCGAAAGAACCGGAAGTTCCGAAAGAACCGGAAGTGCCGAAAGAACCGGAAAAACCGGAAACGGAAGATTCGCCTCCCGTCGTCAAAGCGGACGTGAACGAGATTCCGGATGATCTGCTGCCGCCGTTTGACCGGGTGCTCGGCACGAGAACCCCCGGCTTCGCGGAGTTCGTGAAGTCCCATGACTTCGACGAAGCACAGCAGGCGGCGCTTGTCCGCCGTCTGGAAAGGAGGTAATCACATGCCTCCTGAAGAAACCATTCTTTCGGCGGCTCCCGCCGCACCCGATACCGGCATTGTCCAGTCGCAGACGGTTGAACCGCCTGCCGCAGCCGCTCCCGCTTCCGCTCCGGCGGTGGTAGCGGCTCCCGCCGTACCGCTGACCTTCGATAAGGTGATCGGCCCGGACGGGACGCTCTCCGACAACTGGCGCGATCTGCTGCCGGAAACCATTCGCGGGGAAAAGAGCCTTGACTCAATCAAGAATCTGAACGTTCTCGCGCAGAGCTACGTCCACGCGCAACGGGCGATCGGCGCAAACAAGGTGGCAATTCCCGGCCCGAATGCCACGCCGGAAGAGATCGATGCTTTTCAGCGTTCGCTCGGCAGGCCGGAAACGGCGGACGGCTACCAGCTTGAAATCCCGAAGGATTTGCCGGAAGGTCTCGTATACTCCGATGAGAACATGAAAGCGTTCCGGGAGTTCGCCTTCCAGAAAGGCTGGTCGCAGCAGCAGGCCGCTGATGCCGTCGCATTCCAGCGGCAAATCCTCGAAAAACAGTATCAGGAGCAGACGGCGGCGGCGGAAGCCGAGTACGCACAGACCGAAACGAAGCTCAGAACCGAATACGGTGATCGGTTCGATGCCACAATCGCGCAATGCAACAAGGCTGTCGAAACTTTCGGAGTCGGGGAAGTTCTGAAAAATGCCGGGCTGCTGAACAATTACGAGGTTATAAAGATGTTCGCCCGGATCGGGGAAAGCCTGTCCGAATCCCGGCTTAAGCAGCCGGAAGCGACGGTACAGCCGAACGCGCAGAGCCGCTATGAGGAACTGTATAACAATCCGGAAAGTGCCTACTGGAAGCAGGATCATCCCGGTCATGCGGCGGCGGTCGCGGAGGTGACGCAGCTTGTGAAAATTCTCAAAAAGTAACCGGAACGACCGGCGGTTTCAAGGCGGCAGATGCCGCCTTTTTTTGTGCAACAATAATTAAAACCGGCATTCGCTATATTGAGTAATAGAAAATAAAAGCAGCCGGACAATTCCCTGTGAATCCGGCAGCCGGAGGTTTCGAGCGGTGGAAACGCCGCGCCCGATCCACACGGTTTCGAGGTGGGCAATCGAGGTTGAAAGAGACTTTCGCGCGAAGAACGAAAGCATCCCCCCGGAAGGAGACTTTCGCGCGAAGAGCGAAAGCATCCCCCGAAAGGGAAGTCCGTAAGGACGATTTCAAGTTTGTATGCCAACAGAAACAGGAGGATTGGCAAATGGCAGAAGTGGAAGAAGCCTATGTGAGGCAGTACAGCGCCAACGTGTACCGGATGGCGCAGCAGACCGGTTCCCGGCTCCGTCCGTATGTGACGGAAGTATCGATGAAGGGGGAGAGCATGACTTTCCCGCGCGTTCATCCGACTGCGGCGATCCGGAGCACCAGCATCTATGACGATTCCCCGATTGTGCATACTCCGTTCAGTGTCCGGACGCTGCGGGCGTACGAATACGTGTGGGGCGACATGGTGGACTGGAAGCAGGATTTGAACCTGCTGATCGATCCCACCAGCGACGTTACCGCGATGGGAGCCTACGCAATGGGGCGCGTCATTGACGACATCATCATCGAGGACGGCTTCCTCGGCGATGCCTACGAAGGGAAGAAGGGCGAAACGACCGTCACCTTCCCCGATTCGCAGAAAATCCCGATCACGGTCGGCGGCGGCAGCTCGAATACCGGAATGAATCTCGCCAAGCTCAAGGAAGCGAAGTCGCTGTTCGGCAAAGCGGACATTGATCTCGATAACCCGGCGAACAAACTTTATATGGCGATTTCGCAGTCGCAGCTTGACGACCTGCTCGACGAAGACAAGCTCACCAGCAATGAATACGCCAACGTGAAGGCGCTCGTGAACGGGGATGTGGATTCTTTCATGGGTTTCAAGTTCATCCGGCTTGAACGGCTGAAAAAAACCGACATCGGCAGCGGAGATATCGCCCGCACCTGCGTTGCGTGGACCAAGGGAGCAATCAAGCTCGCCATGCCGCAGGAGATCACCGGCCATATCTCCGAGCGCGCCGATAAAAACTACAACTGGTACAGCCATATGAAGATGAAAACCGGTTCCTGCCGGTTGGAAGATCAGATGGTCGTCCATATCCCGTGTCTGGAAAAATAGCCGAACGTCGGCTTCGGAATGTCGCGGGCGGCTCGCTGACCGCCCTTGACCGAAAAACAGAAGGAATTCAATCATGGCTACTTATAACTCCAATATCGCCGCGATTCAGGCGGAGCGCGGTACTTCCCCGGAGATGCTGCTGCCGAGTACCTATTACGGACGGGTGCGGGTCGCTGCCGGAATCGTCACGCCGGATGAGGCATGGCCCGCCGGGTCCGTGATCCGGCTCGCCAAGCTGCCGAAGGGCGCGCGGCTGCTCTCGCAGTCGCAGATTCATTTCGAGGCCGGACAGAACGCTTCGCTTACCGTCAAGGTCGGCGACGAAAAGGACGATGCGCGGTATTTCACCGCCGCGTCGCCCGGCGCTGCGGCAGTCAGCAAGAATCTCGATGCAAACAAGCTCGGAAACTACGTTTGCGAAGCGGAAACGTATCTGATCCTCACGACCGGAGCGGCAGCGCTGGCCGCCGGGAAGAAGATCACCTTCGAGCTGTATTTCGTGCTCGATTAATCCGGTTCCGGCGGGACGGACGGGCGGTTGAAAATACCGCGTTTCCTCCGTCCGTCCCGCTTCTTTATCAGGAGGCAAACAGTGGACACGTTGATCATCTGCAATATGGCGCTATCAATGCTCGGCATCCCGACGATTGCGCGGCTCGATGACGGCAGCAAGCAAGCACAGCAATGCGCCCTGCTTTTTCCGGTGATCCGCGACCGGGTGTTACGCGATCATACATGGGGATTCGCTTCCGCCGGATATGACTTGCAGCAGCTCGCGGAAGAATCCTTCGATCCCTCTTTTCCACTCGCCTGTTCCGTTCCTCCCGATTTTATCCGGGTGATCCGGCTCGCCGATTACGGGGAATACCGCATGAACGGGCGGAAAATTCTGGTGAAATCATTTCCGGCCCGGCTGCTCTATGTCCGCCGGGTGGAGGATTCTTCCCTTTTCGATCCGACTTTTGCCGAAGCGATGCAGTATTTGCTCGCTTCCGAGCTCGCCATGAGTAACACGCGAGATGCTCAGCTTTCGCAATATTATCGGCAGATGTACGAGGCACGGCTTGCAATCGCCCGCAGTATCGATTCGCAGGAAAATATCCACGTATACCAGCATCCGGCCAAGCAAAGCACTTTTCTTGCCGCCCGGCGCTGCGGGCCGATGGGCGGCGTTCCGTCTGACGCAGTTCCGTTGAAATTCACCAAAGGCGATGCGGGGGTGCAGTGATGGGAACTTGGGCTGCGCTCAACAGCTTCAACGCCGGTGAACTGTCCGAAAAGATGATCGGGCGATTCGACGTGTCGCAATACGGCAAGGGCTGTCTCCTGTTCCGGAATTTTCTGGTAACGCCATACGGTGCGGCGGAACGCAGACCCGGAACGCTGTATGTCGCACCGCTTCGGTACAATGATCGCGCGACACGGCTGATCCCGTTTATTTTCTCGCTGGAAATCTCCTACATCTGCGAATTCGGCGATCACTTTATCCGTTTTTACCGGAATGATGCCTTTGTTACGGAAATCGATTCCCCTTACGGCGCGGACGATCTGGCTCAAATTCAGTTCGTCCAGTCGGCGGACGTTATGACGCTGGTTCATCCGCATTTTGCGCCGCATGAATTGAAGCGTATCTCGGCAGATGAGTTCACCATTGCGGAAATGAAATTCACCTATCCGGCGGTGCTCGATCCGAATCTTGAAAATAAAATCACCCTTATGCCTTCGGACCGCGACGGCGATATCACGATCACGGCGGAGCTGCCGGACAGCTACGACGGCGAACCGGTATTCACGCCCGATAATGTCGGCGGCTATTTCGAGCTGATTCATACCCGGACCGAAAACGACATCAGTTTTGACTTCAAAGCGAACGGCGAAACCGAACCCTTGGAAGTATTCGGCTACTGGTCGCTGACCACACACGGCACATGGACCGGAGAACTGAAAGTGCAGCGCTCTTTCGATCACGGTGCGACATGGGCGGATTACCGTTCGTACAGCTCGGCCAGGGACAGCAATGTTTCGACTTCCGGCGAAGAGGAAAAGGATGATGTGCTTTACCGGCTCAAAATGGAAGAGTACGAGCAATCCGGCAGCGGAACGCTGAAAATGTGCCGGGCGCTGCTTTCAAACCCGGATTTCGTCGTCACCGGGGCGGTGAAGATCACCGCTTACAGGAGTGCGACGGAAGTATGCGGCACCGTCATAAAGAAGCTCGGAGACGCGGCCCCGACAAGCGAATGGAACGAAGGGGCGTGGAGCATCCGGCGCGGTTTCCCGTGCGCGATCGCGTTCTTCGAAGAGCGCATGATGTTCGGCGGAACGGCGCACAAGCCGCAAACCGTATGGGGCAGCAAGACAAATGACTGGAACAATTTTTTACTTGGCTCCAACGACGACGACGCGATTGAGTTCCAGCTCGTTTCGGATACGGTCAATGCAATCTGCTGGATGTGTTCGCACGATGCGCTCGTGATCGGCACATGCGATTCGGAATGGACGCTTTCCGCATCGAATTCCGAAGAGGCGCTCACCGCCTCGAACGTCAGGGTACGCCGCCAGAGCGTCTACGGGTCCAGCTCGATCCCGGCGCGCATGGTCGGGGACGTGATTCTGTTCGTGCAGCGGCAGGGACGCAAGGTGCGGGAATTCGTTTTCTCCGTCGAGAAGAACGGTTATGTGTCGCCGGATTTGACCGTCCTCGCCGAACATATCACAAAATCGTCGATTCGGGAAACCGCATTGCAGCAGCAGCCGGATTCGATTCTCTGGTGTCTGCTGAACGACGGCACGATCGCCGCCATGACTTACGAGCGCGATCAGGAGGTTTGCGGCTGGCAGAGAATCGCCACGGACGGGACGGTGCTTTCACTGGCGATTCTGCCGCAGGCACAGGAGGATCAAATTTACATCGCCGTTCAACGCAACGGCAAGCGGATGATCGAACGGTTTGCGCCGCGTGAATGGGAACGGATCGCGGATTGTGTCTATGTCGATTCCGGCGTGGTGCGGACGGGGCAGAATCTTGAAACCGTCTCCGGCCTCGACCATCTCGAAGGCAGGGACGTGCAGATTCTCGCGGATGGCGCGGTGCAGCCGCCCCGCAAGGTCAGCGGCGGGAAGATCACGCTCGACACTCCGGCAGATAAGATCGTCGCTGGACTCGGCTTTGAAAGTCTGCTCTCCCCGATGCCGATTGAGATAGAGATGCAGAACGGTTTTTCAATGCTGCGGCGGAAGGTGATTGCGGAGCTGAGAATACGGGTCTACAACTCGATCGGCGGAGAAGCGAGGGCCGGAGAAGATCAGTTTCAGAAGATCATCAGCCGCGATGTGCTCAATGATATTGTCGATGCGGCAGTCGTACCGAAAACCGAACCGGTGCAGTTGCAGACGCAGAGCGGCTATCTGGATGCGCCGATGATCGAGGTGCGGCAGACGGAGCCGCTGCCCTTGAACATCGCGGCGATCGTGGCGATCTATGAGGTGGCGGAATGATGACGCGGGAAATAACACGGGAGGATATGAGGCTCGCCGTGGAATGGTACTCGCAACGGGCAGGAATGCCGGTTCCGCCAGACTGGTTTCCGGCAACCGGTTTGGCTGTACTTGCCGCTCAGAAAGTTTTGTGCGTGACTGTTCTGTATCTGGATAAAACAAGTCCGGTCGCCGTTTTCGGCTGGTGTATCACCAATCCGGAAAATACCGGACGGGAAAGCTGTAATGCCGTCCGCATGGTATTTCAGGCAATGCCGGATTATGCGCGCAGTATGGGAGTAAAACACCTGATTTCCATATTCGGCAGCAGGAGCCTTAATCGGCAGCTTGATCGCCTTGGATTTATCGCCGGTGATCTTCATGTCGAAGAGAAATATAAACTTTTGTGAGGTAAAGCTATGATGACCTTAATGATTGCATCTGCCGCCGTTGGTGCTGTGGGAGCTGTTGCAGGAGCCGCAACCGGTATTGCTGGCGGCATTCAGAGCTACAATCAGCAAAAAGAGAATGCCAAGGCTCAGCAGAACATGCTCGAATATAACGCTCGGCTGGAACGGCGGGAGGCAGAGGCGGAAGAGGCGGAAGCCAACGAGGCCGCGCGACGGCAGCGGGCCGAAAATGAACGCCTGAAAGCTGCGCAGCGGGCCGCCTACGGAAAATCCGGCGCGGCAATCGCCAGCGGGTCGCCGCTGGCGGTATTGGGCGACACGGCGGCAAATCTGGAACTCGGCGTTCAGGACATCCACCGCAACGGCGCGAATGCCTACAACCGGCGGATGGCGCAGTCAAACAGTCTTTTGTATCAAAGCCGGGTTACCGGGAATTCCGTTTCCCGCGGGCAGTTGTGGGGCAGCATCGGCGGCGGCATTGCCAGCGGGCTTGCCGGGGTCGGCAACTCGGTTTCCGGCGGCGTTTCGTCGTATGTCAACATTAAATCGGCGCAGACCAAAGGTATCATCAAGGGATAAGGGGGGAGTATGCCGAGAATTCCACTGGCAGCCCGTCCGCAACTCGGCGGGCATCAGGACAGCACCGCGCCGCTCTCCGGCGCGCCGTCGCTCGGATGGAATGCCGACAACGGACTTGAACGGATGGGGGACGCTATTGCGCGCGGTTCCGACGCAGTCGGAGGGACTGCTTTGCACGGCATTGATGCGGCATTGGCGCTCTCCGCTCAGAAGCAATATGCCGATGATGAGGATAATTTCAGCCAGATTCAGCTTGAAGCGCAAAAGGAATACGGCGATTTTCAATCTCAGACACGGGAGAACCCGAATGAGTATGCGAAGTTCGCCGACTGGCGGCAGGAGTCCACGGCCCGGCTTTCGGAGCGGGTAAAGCCGTATCTGGAAAAGCTTTCTGTTCCGGCCCGCCGCCGGGCGGATCATTTTCTCGCTGAAAATGCCTTAACTCAGGAAAAATGGGCGCGCGACATTTCGTTTCAGGCGGACATTACAGCGAAACGGGAGAACTACGATACCAGAATCCGGCACTATGCGAAAACCGGCGATACCGACGCGGCGCGCGAACAGCTTCAACGGGGAATCGCAACTGGAATCTTTAATGCAAATGAGCGGGAGCGATACGAAAATTTCATCGGAGAACTTGCCGACTTCGGCGCGGCGGAATGCCGGATTGATTCGAACGATCCGGCCATTGCCGAAGAATTGAAAAAACGCAATGAGGCGGGAAACTATGTGAATTTTCCCGGCCTGTCCTCCGATAACCGGCGGCAACTGATCCGGTATGCGGAACAGCGGCAGGCCCGGCGGGAAGTTGAATTGACCGATGCGTTTGTCGCCGACGTGCAGGCAGGGAAAACCATCTCCGAAGATTCCGTGTTGAAGCGAACCGATATCCGGCAGGGAACGAAAAACGATTTCATCAAGATTCTGCGCTCTGTCCAGAACACGAAGGTGAAACAGCAGACGGCGGAACAGAAGCAGGCGCGGCAATATGCGCGGGATGCGCTCGAATTTGAGATCATGGAACATTCGTTTTCACCCGATCCGGTTGAACGCGATAAGCAATTCGCGGCCTTCAACCGGCGTATCTACACCGAGTTCGCCAAAGACGATCCGGCTTATGCGAAGCAGCTCAAAACACAGCTCAACGAATCTTTGAAGGCCACGATGAAACCGGACATGAGCTACAAGAAGAGCGCCGCTTATCAGTATGGGGAAAACTTGATCGGTCAATTAGCCACACAAGGCAAGTTCTTCGCGCAGAAGCCCGGCACTTTGTGGGGAACGAATGAGACAACCGGGAAAGCCGATAAGCCGATTATGCAATACACGGAAAAACTGGTGCGCCGCGATCTGGATAATTATCTCCGGAATCACCCGAATGCAACCGAAAAGGAAGTCCGGGATGTGATTACGACCATGACCGAAGACTATAACAAAACTCTGGTCGATGAACTGGCCGAACGTTCCATTGTCCACAGCCGGGCCAACACGAAAATCATTCCGAAAGAGGGCCAGACCGGAAACTATAACGGAAAAAAGGTAATTTTCAAAAATGGAAAATGGAACTATGCCGAATGAAGCGATCGACCCGGCGAAAGTGGAGCTTGATTTCGTCGCTCCGGCCAATGAATCGCAGACTGAGATGATCGATCCGGACAAGGTGAAGATCGATCCCTTCTTCTCCCCGACGAGAAAGCAATTCGCCCGTATCCGGGAAGCGTTCACATCCGATCCGCTGGCTGTATTCGAGAATGAAAGCGACCGGGCGCGGCTGGAACTGGAATCAAGCCGGATGCCGGACCCGGAGAATTTCCGGAAACGTTATGCGCTGGCAGCCTATTACAGCCAGATGCAGAACAGCGATTTCAAATTCGTGCTTGCGAATCTGGATCAGTTCACGACCAAGTACAACGACGGCAAGCCGCAGACCGTCGAAGCGGCGTATCACGATATTGCCGCCCACCTCGCGCCGCAACAGAAGGGAGAACTTGCGCAACATGGCCATTCGCTTCTGAGCGGGCTGGCGCGGATTCCGGCAACGCTCTGGAATCTTCATGCGAAAGCTTCCCGGTGGGGGCTCGACTTGCAGACGGAAATCCTGAAACCTCTGATGTCCGAAGAAGATTACCGGTGGAACAAGGATTACGCGCGGCTCTCGGAGGATATCCAGCGCGGCGTTGCACGGAACTATGAAGAGATATCCGCGGAAGAGGCGAAGAAATCCGGCGCAAACCCGGAATTCGTCACCGATCTGCTGGCAGGAAGATTCGATCAGGTAAGTCCGTATGACTTCACAAAAGCGTTATTGCAGTCCGCGCCGGACATGTCGCTGCAATTACTCATCGGCATGGCGAACCCGTGGGCGGTTCCGGCCTACGTCACGGCCACCAGCGGAGTCAACAAGGCGTATGAACTGGAAGAGAATCACCCGGAGATTCAGGGTGCGGCGAAATACACGAATATCGGCGTTACCGCCGTTACGCAGGGGCTTCTCGATCTCGTGACCGCCCGGATCATGGGCGGCGGCTTCTCGAAGGAACAGGCGGCGGAAGCCGTGAAAAAAGGGCTGTTGAAATATCTCGGCAAATCGTTCGCCGAAGAAGCCGCGACGGAAAGCGCGCAGCAGCTCGGCGAAAATCTGACTGACCTCTTCACCGGCGTTTATGGTGACATCGGGGAAATGTCGCTCGACGAAAAGATGGGGCATATCTTCCGGGGAGTGCCGGAATCCGGCTTTGTCGGCGGCATGTACGGCCCGGTGTTCGGTTATCGCGGCTATCGTAATCTGAAAGCAATGGATCAGTACCGGATGCAGGCCCGGACCCGGCTCGAAGCCGAACGCGAGCGGATTCTGCAGAAAGACGCGCTTACTTCGGCGGATATGGCGACCCTTGCGAGAATCAACGAGAAACTTGATGCCGGGAACCTGAACGATCTCGCTTCCGTCGAGTTTGAAACCGAACTCCGGCAGGAGATCGAAGGACAGCAGGAAGAGAAACCGGAAGTGCAGGCAACTCCGGAATTCCGGGAGGTGGAGCGCACGGCATGGGACGGCGCGACGGAAGAGGATATTCAGCAGGCGGTCGAGGCGGAGAAACATCGGCAGTTGCTGCGGAAACTGCCGCATAATCCGCAGGATACCGCAGACGCGGCCAATGACCTGATGGCAGCGCTCTTCCCGGCGTTCCGGCTGGACATCGTCAACACGACCGGGGAGCTTGCGCCGGAAGTTCGGGCGAGGATCGAGGCCGAAGGAATCGACCCGGTCCGCGTCCGGGCATGGGTGGACGATTCCGATACCGTTCACCTGATTGCCGAAAACGTGCGGCCCTCCGACGTGGCCCGGACGATCGGACACGAAGTGATCGGCCACAAGGGACTGCGGGCAGTCTTCGGGCAGAAGTTCGACGACCTGCTTGATCTGGTTTACCGGGATCATTTTGACGAAATCGCCAAGCTCGCCGAAACCTACAAACGCGATACGGAAACCATCGAAAACCAACGGTATCTGACCGAAGAATTTCTTGCCGACTGCGCCAGTGCGGAGATGAAGCCGAAATGGTGGAAAGAGCTGCTGCAGAAAATCAGGATGGGGCTGCGGAAGATTCCGGGCTTGCAGAACCTCCGCTTCACTGACCGCGACATCGAAGGGGCGCTTATGCGTTCCGCCCGCGCCATGCGGCGGCGCGACGCCGAAAACCGAAGCCTCGGTCAATCTCTCCGGCTGCTGGCCGATGATCCCGAAAGCGGCAAGGCATTTCCGAAGCGTCATGCCGGGAATTACAACGAGGCTCTGAACAATCTGCGTTCGTTGCAGGGACAGACCTTCGTCAACGCCGATACAGGAATCGAAGCACGGCTCTCGGCAAACGGAGTCAACAAGCTCCTGTCGAACAAGGCGCGGGAAAAGTCGTATGCCAATGGGTTCACCTACGCACAACATTTCGAGGCTGTATCCAATATTGACCGGTTATTTGAAAATGCCGTTTTGGCAGAAGAGCGGGCCGATCATAAAGGAAGTGCAGATATTGCATCCGTAAAACGGTTTTCCGCTCCCTTCTACACAGGAAGAGAGTTTGCAGAAGCCTATCTGACGGTAAAAGAGTTCGTCCAACACGGACACCGGATTTATTCGCTGGAACTGGAGGAAATAAAAAAACCGCCGGCGGGTAAAGCGACGGGTGGTTCACCTGATCAGACACCACGCCCCTCCGACGGGCCCCCCTCGGACACCGACGCGGAAGGGACCAGGCACAATCCAGCGGCCGAAGGCTACAATTCTAAATTACTCGAAAAAATCGAAAAATCAAGGCAACTTCTTGAAAAAGAAGGGAAAAAGAACGATTCCGGCATGAAGTTTTCGGTCGCGCCGGTCTGGACCGGCAGCGCCGCCGACTACGACCGGCCCGATCTGCACTACATCGGCACCGGCGAGGGTGCGCAGGTCTACGGATGGGGGCTTTACGGCTCCTCCTCCGAAAAGGTCGCGCGATGGTATGCGAGAACAGACGCCGAACGCAAAAACCGCGCCAGAATCCTGCTGGACGGAAAAGAACCCGATCCGGAGTGGTATGACAAGGCGGACCTCTCCGGAGAACCAACGGAATTCGAAATCGAAAATACCGTTCTGGAGGACGTCCGCGGACGGAAGGGCAGCATTTCCGGTACGCTCGAATATTACCGGATTCAGATGAACAAGCCGACCACCGCCCGCGAAAATCCGGAGTTTTACCGGCTCTGCCGCGAATGGCTGGAAAAGAACAAGGACCGGATTTCGTACATCCCCGAAAACGACGATCTCTCCGGGCGGAGGAATCTTTACCGGCAGACTTTCTTCGCAGGCAGGGAGGAAAATCTGCTCGACTGGGACAAGCCGGTCGCGGAGGAGCAGCGGAAGAAAATCACCGAACAGCTCAAAAAGGAGGGGCTGTTCCTCGACGGCGATCCGGACCAGGCTTCCGCCGATTACCGGGAACTGAAACGGAAACAGAACTCGGGCGAGGAGGTTTCCCCGGAGAAGTTCGAAGCCGCATACAACAAGGCGGCGAGGCTTCACGCGCAGCGGAACGTGATCGGGAAAACCATCAACGGAGATATCCCGTCCGGCTCCATGGCCTATGAAAACCTCGAAGAGATTCTCGGCTCCCCCAAAGCCGCCAGCGAGTTCCTGCACCGGGCCGGGATCGACGGGATCACCTATGTCGGCGACTCCTCCGGGGTCCGGAACTACGTCGCCTTTTCCGATCGGGACATCCGTGTGGACGAACATATCCGTTTTTCGGTCGCGCAATACTCCGAGGCGGACCGGGACGATATCATCGCCATGCTGAAACCATATGCCGGAATCATGCTCGACCGCGACGGGGCGGACTATGCCGCGTATCTGGCCGCAAAGGGCGTGAATATCCCGGCAGAGGATGCGCGGATATTCGCGCTCGAAGCGACGCGGGAGAATATGAAAACCGCGCGGGAACGGGCCGCGAAACGCCGGAATGACTGGCTTTATGAAAACATTCCGGTCTGGCAGGATGTCGTAAGCGTGACCGGGAGCGAAAATTTCAAAATCGTCCCGTCCATGCGGTTCCGGGACGAAGAGATGTCCGGCACGTTCATCGCAAAGAAGAAGGAAACCGGGATGCCTTCCGACGAACTGGCGCAGGCCATCGCCCGCCGTTCCGGGCGCGATCCGCTCGACATTGAGCAGGAGGTGATGGATTTCTTCCGCGACCTGAAGAAACCCGATCTTTACAAGATGTATTCCGACTGGAAGAAAGAGAATGTTCTCGGAGACCGGGAGGCGGAAAAGCAGATGCGGGCCGAATGGGAGAAACAGGAACAAGCTCGCGTGGAAGATGAGGTGATCCGGCTCCTTGAACGCGGAATGCCGGTCACGGCGGAATGGGCCGCCGAAAACCGCGACGTTTACCGGGAGCTGTACCGGCAGCTTTTCGGCGGCAAGGAACCTCCGCAGAATCCCGGCAAAGCCGATCTTGAAGCGATGAACGCCGCGATCCGGCAGGAGGGCGGCAACGCCGCGACGTTCGCGCAGGCGTACAGAGCCGCGCGGGAAAAGGCGTATGAGGAATTTGCCGGGAAGCTGCGGGAGTTCAAGGAAAAGGTGCTCGCCGCCAGGACGGATGCGATGAAGCTGCAACGCGACGCGCTCTCTTTCGCGGAGAAGCATCTGCCGAAGGAGAACCGGGGAGAGTTCGCCCGCGCGATCGTGAAGTTGATGGAAGTGCCGTCCAGCCCTTCCGCCAAGTATCCCGAGGGCCGCCGCGCGGCGGAGTTCCGGAAAATCTTCGGGGATATCCTGAACCGGGGCGCGGAAGTCCGCAAGGAAGGCGCGATTGCCGATATCCGGGAAATGCTCGACGCGGCGAAGATCAAGCGCAATTACAAGGGAATCCCGACTTCGGTGCTCCCTTCGGAGCAGGCGCGCGTGGACCGTATCCGCAAGATCGTTTCGCTCGACCTGTCCGCCGTGGCGAATATGATCGACTTCAACAACGAACAGCTTTCCGCGCTTGATGCCGACGCGGAGGGCAGCCACAAGGCGGAAGCGCTGCTTGAGGATAATCTGCTGCTTACCACCTTCGGGAATCTCGATTATCAGGCTCCGGACAAGGTGGAGGCGGCGGCGAAGCAGTTGCGGGAGCTGATTTCCGGCGGCAAGGCGGCCTTCGCCGAAAAGCTCGCCGAACGCAAGGCGTATCTCGACGGCCTCCGGAAGCGGATGGTCGAAGATGCGACGTTCGGAAAGAACAGCTTCGCGGATCGCGGCGACGCGCGGAAACACTCCGATTTCATGTTGAAAAACGAATCGCTCGGAACGCTGATGCGGATCGCTTCGGGCCGGGGGATTCAGGAGTTCGATTCGACGGTCGGCGGCGAACTGTACCGGAGAATCGAAGACGCGACGCAGGCCGAGCAGACGCAGCTCCGCCGGATGCAGGCCGATCTTGACAAGGCGCTGCGCGATATCGCGGGCGTGGATTCCATGCGGAAGAAGGGCAAATTCTTCCGGCTGCTCTCGGAAGTTGCCGAACACTCCGGCGTTCACAAGACCGAGTACACCCGCCCGATCCAGACCGGAAAGCATGATTACGTTTTCGAGGAAGGGCGGCGGCAGCTTGTAAGCAAGAGCATTCCGATCGAGGATTACGAGTTTGAAGGCAAGCCGCGCAAGGGAGCACGTTCGCTGCTGCGCGACATCGACAATGGAAAGCCGGTCAAGTCGTGGGCCGGGGTTCCGCTCGACGAAACCGCCGTTGCGTTCCTGCGGCAGCAGGTCGCCGACTTCGACGCCGGTCTGAAGCAGAGCTACGAGATTTTCAACGATGAATCCGACGACGCGAATTTTAACCGGATGCTCGAAGAGGAACGCAGCGGAGGCCGCGCGGTGATCTTCGGCCACAATCCGGATGAAATCAGCCGGACAGTCGAAGTTCCGCTTTCACAGGGGGCTGCGCTGCAAATCCTGCTGACCTGGGAGCAGGAGCATTACCGGCCTAATATGAAGTGGAACGGCTGGACGGAAAAGAGCATGGAAGAGCTGCGCGCCTTCCTGAAACCGGAAGTCCTCAAAATGGGTTACTGGATGCGCGGCGAAATCGCCAAAAACAAAGCGGCGCTCGACGCAAAGGTGTTCGACCGCTACGGCGCGCATTTGCCGGAGAACGACAACTATTTTCCGGCGGCATTCCGGGGCGGACAATCGCGCGCGGTTCGCCCGGAAAGCGAACTCGGGCGCGGGGCCGGTTCCCTGTCGATCAACCCGAATTTCCTGATCGCGCGAAAATTCCATTTAAAGCCGGTCGACACCGACGCGGACGCATTCAGCTCGTTCCTGGGCAATCAGATTGAGCAGCACCATTTTCTCGCGTGGGCCGATGCGCTCCGCGATCTGAAAAGCGTTTACGGCAGCGCAATGGTGCAGAAGGCGATCAACGACAATTTCGGGCGAAACGTCTCCGACAACCTCGTGGAACGGATCGAGACGATCGCGCGCGGCGGCGGGCGGTTCTCCGGCGATTACGCGGCCCGGCTGCTCGGCAGGCTCTACCGGCATTGGGTTCCGGCGAAAATCGCGTTGAATCCTTCCAGCGCGATCAAGCAGATGTTCGGCGCGGCGGCCTATATGAACCATATCCCGGTTTCCGATTTCTGCCGGGGGCTGGCGCTGGCCAATTTCACCAATCCGGAATTCCGGGAGTTCGTGAAGTTCGCGCGAAATACAGACTACATGAAGAACCGGCTCTCAGGCGGGCTGGACAAGGATTTGCAATATCTGATGAACTACACCCGCGACTCGAAGGCGTACAGCCCGATCAGTGATACGCTGCTGCAAATCGGGACGTGGCAAACCCGCTGGTCGGATGCATGGAGTACGCTTCACGGCGGGTTTGCGGTTTACAAGTACAATCTCGAACAGGCGAAGAAGGTCGGAATGAGCAGCCCGGAAGCGCATGACGCGGCGATTCGCGCATGGATGCGCAGTACCGACGAAACACAGCAATCCGGCTACCTGAAAGACCTGAATTACTTCCAGAGCAATCAGGGCGCGTACCGCTACCTGACCGCATTTCTGACCAACCCGATCCAAGTCATGAACTTGCAGTTGCAGACGATCAATGAACTGCGCTACGGTTCCGGCAGAAAAACGGCGGCCCGGAAGCTGGCAAAGCAGCTTTTTGTGAATCATCTGGTGATCCCGTCCCTGATGCTCTTTACCAACGATATGCTGCGGACCGGATTCAATGTGGCCGACTGGTGGGATGAGGTTGAATTTGAGGACTATCTGCTGGCGTGGTGCCTCGGCCAGTATGAGGCGGTTTTCCTCTTCGGAAAGCTCGCAAGCAATATCGGCGGCTACGCCTTGAAGAAAGCTGCCGGACACAATGCTTACGGTTCGGACGTGCTTTCCGCGCTGCCGCTGGCCGACGATCTGCAACGCGATATCGATCTTGCGGCCCGGATGATGAAGCAGGGAGAACTCACGGAAAGCGATCTCTTCGGCGCATTGAAGGCACTCGGCGATATCGGCATGGCCGCAGGCATGGCGGACAGCCGCGCCGGATCGGTCGGCGCGGTCCTCTCGGCGATCGGGACGCAGGGGAAACGGGTCATGAAGTGGATTTCCGGGAAGTGACGACCCGGCAACAATAATTAAATTGCCGGAATAGTATGGTATATCAAAGGCGGAAGGAAAGGCTATATGCTGGAAAATCAAAACAATGCAATGACGTATGCGGTAAAGGAAGGCCGCGTTTTCGCTTTCCCGATCCGGTTCAACGCTTCCACGGAAATCCATTGCTTTCTCAGCTCCGGCTCCGGGTCCGGAACGGAACTCCTGCGCGATGTGGATTTTTCCGTCGAACCGCGCGGCAGCTATGAGAACGGCACGAATATTCATCTCCTGATGAAAGTTCTGCCCTCTGGCTCCACGCTGACCATCAGGCGCGAGGTGCCGTATACGCAAGTGACCGCCTTCCCGACTTCCGGCAAGCTCGATTCCAAGAGCATCGAACGGGCACTCGACCGGATTGTGATGATGTGCCAGCAGCTTTCCAACGAGCTCGATCACGTCGAAAAGCTCCCGGAGGGGGAAGGAAGCGTATTGGAATTTCTCGAATCCGTCCAGAACGAGGCGGTCGCCGCGCGTGATCTCGCACTCGATGCCAGCGTATCGGCCGGCAAATCCGCACAAATCTCCATGCTCGGCGCAAAAGCTGTAACGAACATTTACACCGAAATTTCCGGCAATCCGGACCGGGCCAATGCAATGCTTGTCGCCTTGCAGGAGGTTTCCGGCGCTGCCGGGGCGGTGGCCGCCGCTGCCGCCGCCGCGAAAAACTCGATTGCCGGGCAGGAAGCGGAGGTTCGCGCCGCGATGGACGAAGCCGCCAGGAAGCAGAAAAAGGCGATGGATGCAAATATGGAAGCATTCGACGACCAGCTTGAAGACATGCTGACCGCCCGGATTGCCGAAGCCTCCGGCGCGACGGACGCGGCGAAAGCCGCATTGAACGCCGCCGCCTCTGAACTTTCCAGTGCGGTACAGCGCGCCGACGCGCTCGCCAAAAGCATTTTCAAGGAAGCGGAGGAAACCGCGCTCCATGCGATCGACAAGGCGGAGGAAAAACTCGAAGAAGTGACCGCCGCCGGAAACGCCGCGCAGGTCGCCATTGAAAGCCAGCGGCTTTACGCGATTCAAAGTATCTATAAGACGCTCTTCGATGCCGAGTACGACGCGGAGAAAACCTTCCGGGAAGCACTCGAAGGGCTTTACCGGGCAGTCGAAGAGCTTTTCAGGGAAGACGGCACAATTTCGCAGAAGGAGCAGGATATCCTTGATCGGATCGACTACGCCGTCGCGGAGGCGGTTTCCGGCGATGCCGGGGCGCTGGCACAGATTCAACAGTTGGTCGCGTCGATGGTTTCCGAAGACGGTGATCTGTCGGTCAGTGAAAAACAGGCGCTCGAAGCGATCGCCGCTGCGCGGCAGGCGGCGGAAGAGGCGATGGAGCGTTACAAAGCTGCGGCGGATCAGGCATTCGCCAAACTTGATGAGTCGTTGAATAATCTGTTCGCGGAGGACGGTGTAATATCCGAAAAAGAACAGGAATTCATCAATGCGCTCACCGCCGCCAAGAACGAGGCTTTGAAGAACGCCGATGTCGAAGCGCTGCAACGCTTCCGGCAGCAGCTTGAAACCTTTTTCGCGGAAGATGGCGTGATCGACCGGCGGGAAGAGGAAGTTCTGGCCCGGATCGACGCGGCAATCGCCAGCGCGGAACTGCAGGCGGTTTCCGCAATGGGCGCGGCCCGGCTGCGGATGATTGAGCTTTATGATGCCGTAATCGCGCTTTTCAATGCGGACGGCACAATTTCCGCCGATGAGCGCGCGATCATCGACAAACTGACTCCGGCCAAGACGAACTCGGAGGCAGTCGCCGCCCTCGGGAAACTTGAGCAGGCGCTTATTACTTACTTCGGCGACACTCCCACGGAGGCGCAGCAGGCGCTTCTCGACAAGGTATCCTCCGGCGGCAGCGTCTACGAAGCGGCGCGGGCGCTCTCCGTCTCCCCGATTCAGTCGTTCCGTTCCGAACTTGCAACGCTGTTCGGCAGCTCGCCCGGCGCAACCGAACGTGGGCTGCTCGGCATGGTGGACGATCTCGCCACCGCCGCCGCGCCGCAGACGGCGGGCGAAGTGTTCGCCCGCGCGATGGACGGCTACCCGGACAAGTTGCAGACACTTCGCCAGACGTTGGCCGACAGTTTCGGCGCATTCCCGTATCCTGCCGCCGAAACCCATGTGCTCGAACTCGCCGATGCCGCAATCGCGGAAATTGCGGATTCGACGCTCGGCCAGCAGCGCGCGCTCGAAGCAAAGCTCGCGGAAATCCTCGCGCTGCTGGAAGAGTATTTCGGGGCGGACGGTATTTTCGACACGAAAGAGCAGGGAATCCTCGACGCGATCCGCACCGGCGGAGCCGATGCGCTGGCCGGGCTCGACGCGAAGATCGAAGAGATTTTCGGAGCCGATGGCCGGGTGGACGCGAAAGAGCAGGAAATCCTCGACAAGTTCCGCGATCTGGTGAACGGGGAAACCGCGATTGACGCACTGCTCGCCGCGCTCCGGGAACTCTGGCCGCCCCTGACCCGCACCGAAACCGAGCAGTCCTATCTTGACCTCGCGGCGGAAGGCAAAACCGCCGCATTGAAAGGCGATGTGACCAAGCTCGAACGGTTGCGGGAACTGCTCACCGCCTACTTCGGCGATTCTCCGGTTCCGGCACAGCAGAACGCACTCGATCTGCTCGATGCGGCGATTCAGAAGGTCAGGGAGTCGGCGCTGTATCAGGAACGCGAAAGGGTGCAACTCGAACTCGACGCGGCCCGGATCGCAGCACTCGACGCGGCGCTTGCGGCGAACCGGGCAACCGGCGCGGCGGCGCAGGCGCTCGCTTACGCTTCGACCGCCTCCGGCTATGTGAGCGCCGCTTCGCAGAGCGCGCTTGCCGCCGCCGCGTCCGCAAGTCAGGCAAAAACGATCGCTGATGCGATCCAGCAGAAACTCGACGAACTCGACCCGTCCAGCACGGTTGAAGGACATAACCAGTCCGCCGAAGCGCATCCGGCCCTGCGCAGCCGGATCAAGGCGCTGGAAGACAATGCCGGAACGAGCGTCTTGAATGCACTCAAAACCCACAACGCCGACAACAACGCGCACGAACCGTTGCGGGCGAGGATTACCGCGGTCGAAAACCGTCTGAACACCGGCGGAATCGGCAATGTTTCGACCGATTGCCTCGTGGTGTGGGGCAACAATTCCGGCGGGCAAAGCGGCATCGGACATAAGAAGGTTGTATACGCTCCGGAATGCCTCGCCTATCCGCTCGGCGCATCCTGTTTCAGCTTTTATGACAAGGGCGGGCTCGGCATTTTCGGCGGCAAGCTCTATGTCACCGGAGCGAACACCAGCGGTTTCTCCGGCCCCGGACGCGACGTTACGATCGGCTGGCAACAGTTGACTGATCTCTCCGGATGGACGCGGGTAAGCTGCTGCCAGCACACCGGCGCGGCGATCCGCAACAAGGTATTGTTCACGTGGGGGAACGGCAGCCGGGGCGCAGGCGGGCGCGGCGACAATCTCGACCGCTGGCTTCCGGCCTACATCCGCCGCCGGGTTGAAAGCGGGAATCCGGTGGAATTCACCGATGACTGGCAGGATGTCGCCTGCGGCAACGGCTTTACGCTCGCCCTGACCTCCGGCGGCGCGGTTTACGCCACCGGGCGCAACAGCAGCGGCCAGCTCGGGCTCGGGCATACGACGCACCTGTTCTATTTTACCCGGGTTCCGATTCCCCGCCCGGTCCGCATGATCGCGGCAGGCGGCGACGTGTCGGACGGTTCCTATCGCGGAATTTCCGCCGCGATCACCACGACCAACGAACTTTACACCTGGGGGTCCGGCTCGGATTACCGTACCGGCCAGAACACCACGGCGAAAGCGCTTTCCCCGGTCAAACTGGCCGGATCGTGGAAGCTGGTCGCCTGCGGCTACCGCCATATCGCGGCTGTCGGCACGGACGGCGCGGTTTATGTCTGCGGACACCAGACGGCGCTCGGAGTCAAAAGCGCCGTTCGGACGCTGACCAGACTTGCAGCCGGAAACATCGGAACGGTCGCCGCGATCGCCTGCGGGCGGGATTGTACCTTTATCATGAATACGGCAGGCGCGGTTTACAGCTTCGGCGGCGGCAGTTCCGGCAAGGGCAAGCTCGGCTTTAATACGACGGCGAACCAGCCGACGCCGGTAAAGATTGCGGCCGGCGGCGCGGTCGCCCTCTTCGGCGGCTGCTGCAACTACGGCGGCGGTTACGTCACCGATCAGTTTACGCGCGGGCTGATGGACCCGAGCGACACCAGCGACGAAGACGAATAGCGACAGGGTGCCGCTGCCGGGTAACGGGACGTGCGCTTCGCTGCTTGTCCCGCCGGGGGAGTTCCCCCGGGCCCCCGTGGTGCCGCTGCCGGGTAACGAGGGATTGAAACAAACTTTTGGAGGTATATATGGCTTGGTTGAATTTTACGGTTCCCGGCACGACGGAAAAAGAGATGCGGGTAAACTCCGACACTTACGCGATCGAAGTCAAATCCGGAACGGAGTGGATATCCTGCTATCAGACCGGATACCGGGTGACTCCGGGCCTTGTCGCTTCGGTCGATGAGGCGGCGGGAACCTGTCAGGTCAAGGAGGATGTCGCTTCGGCAAGCACCGTTCCGCGCTTCTACCGGCTGAAAATTCCGCTGGTCGGGGAATCGGGGCTGATGATCGATTCGGTATTCCTGCCGTCAAGCCTGTTCCCGTCCGGCGAGGGCGGCGGTTCCGGTATTTCAGACGAAGAACGGGAGCGGTTGCTTCCGGAGGTTGCGAATAACAACGAGATCATGATCTGGCGCGACAGCGTGGACCGGGGGAACAACGCGGACACCCGGCTGCTGCTTCAGCCCGCCACGAGCGACAACGAGATCATCGACCAGGCGAAAGGGAACGCTGCTCCGCTGACGCTGAACGTCGGGGCGAATGTCACGGTCAACGAGGCCGGGCAGATCGTGTTCACCTCCCCGAACAGCAGCTTTCAGGAAGCGGACGTCATCATGCTTCCGCAATCCCAGGCCGCGCAGTTGATTACCGGAGACAACGAATGGTGCGTCGATCTGGTCATCAACGTCGGAACTTACGTCGGGCAGCAGACGGTCATGACGCTCGGCGGCGGCGGCGAATACACCGGTAACGCCGATTATGCCTGTTTCATCATGAGCACCGAACGCGGCACCTTCTGGCACTGGAACGGCACTGAGATCAACATGAACCTGTTGCCCGGAAACACGGTCCTCGTCACGGTCGAACAGTGGAAAGACAATAGCGGGCTCTGGCGTCTCTCGTATTACGCAAACGGTTCTCACGTATTCACCAGCAGCGGAGAGCACCGGCTGAGCGCCGCCGTGCAGCCGCTTGTATTCGGAGGCGGGTACGGCAAATCCAGCTACTTCCGGAACACGGTTGATGCGATCCGCTTCCGGACCGCCGCGCCGTACCGGGGAAAGTCGTTCACGCCCGAAGCGCGTCCGTGGCTGCCTCCCGCGGGCTCGTGGCAGAAGGCGGACCTCGCCGAGCTGGTCAAGACGATCATCGACGAGTATCCGTTCCCCGATCCGGTGACGGAACTTCCGGTCGTCGATGCGACCTTCGGCCGCTGCCGTTACCTCGGGATTCCGAATGCGCAGCTGACCTTCGCCGATCCGGTATGGCAGCTCAAGTCCGTCAAAATGCTGATCCGTAGCATCGCGGATGACGTGACCGGAACGATCGTCATCGTCCCGGTCGTGGACGGTGTGGAAAAAACCGAGCTGTCGGTCGTGGTCCCGGTTGGCGCAACCTGGGCGACGGTCGAAATCCCGCTGGCAATCGAAACCGGGGAACTCATTCTGAAACGTGACTGGACCGATGAACGCGACACGCTCAAGGATTCCGAAGGAGTTGCCGTTACCGCTGTCATCAGGAGCATCCGGGAGATCATCGGAAATGTCTGATCCCATCCTCAAAGCCGCGCAGGATCCGTCCTGCCTGCTCTGCCTGACGCCCGACCGGGGCGGCTCCTGGTGGAGCCGCTTGCGTCCGGCGATGCCGCGCAATTTTGCGGCGGAGCCGATGACGTGGCGGGAATTCAGCGCCGTCGCGGCGGCCGTCGGAACGGATGGCTTCTCGCTCGAAATCACCTTCAACCGTCCCTCCAAAACGGCCGGCTACCTGTTTTACGGCGCCCATTTCTTCGGCTTCATGTTGGCCGCGACCAACATCCTGTGCCGGATAAGTGCCGACAACTACGTCTTCATCGAGGAGGCGGTCGTCGGGGACCTATCCGGTAGGCACACGCTGAAAATGACGCGGCGACAGGGAGGCGTTGATTATTATCTGGATGGTGCCTTAGTCAAAACAAACGCGACGGCGTGGGACGTCGATCTGTCCCTGGTGTTCACGGCCGGGCGGTATCTGACGACCGATCTCGACGGCACGGTCGAGTCGATAGCGCTGATGAACGACACGACCGGCGAAACCGTCTGGCAGGCCGCATACTCTGATCTGTACGACACGTCGAATCCGTGGCCGTCGCCCGTTCCGCGCAACTTCGCGGAGGAACCGATGACGTGGCGGGATGAAAAAACAACTGCCCCTTCGATTGGGGAGGATGACTGTGAATTTTTCATCCGCTACCGGCTGGACGGTTATCCGGAAGGCTCGGCGATCAGCCAGATTTTCTATCACAATTCGCAGAACGGCAGCATCAATATCGCTTTTGCCGGTGACGGTACGGGCGGCAATTACAGCGTCATCCGCCTGACGGACGTGGGTGCCTTTATGATTCCGCTGGACCGCATTCGGCAGCTTGGAGAACACACGATCCGTATTCAGCGCATCGGCCTGTTCGTCACTGTCGAATTTGACGGTGAAGTTGTGGCAACTTCTTCGGCTGGAACGAAGAAAATTGCGGTTTATTCAACAACGGCTCCGGTCTCCGATTTCGACGGCGTCATCTTCGAAACGTACTGGAAAAGCCTGACCACCGGCCGCACCGTCTGGAGCTATCCGTCCGACGCGGAGCGGGTGCGGCTCATCACGAAAACGAACATCCGCACTGACCGCGGTTACTTTGAACAGGCCGATACGACAGTAAATTCATATGTCAACACGGCTCTGGATTTGCGAGGAAGAGTTTCAAGTTACACCGTCTTCATTGATTTTTATCCAGCAGTTTTCCCAGAAAGCAACAACGCCGAATGCCATCAGGAGCTGGCTGGGCAGGGTGGCGCTCTCATTGGTTTTGGCTTTCCTCCGATTTGCTCGGTCGGCTATTATAAGACGGTTGATCAGACTTATCGTCTGCAGTTCGCTCAGCAATCTGGATCACTTCGGCGAACCGTCAACGTCACGCTTGCCGCCGCTCTTTCAGGAAGGTGCAGGATCGTCGGTGTCGTCGATGTTCAGAGCTCCAGCACCACGTTGACGCTCTATCTTGATGGAGAGCAGATTGGAACTTCGACCTACAGCGGAATTCCGGACGGAACAGCCGCGTCCATAGCCAGATGTTTCTCCGTTGCCGGAGTCAAAGAGTATGGAGGCTGGATCAATTACACCGGCAAGGTCTATTCGTGTCTGTTGTTCGACCGTGCGCTTTCCGCCGCCGAAATCGCGGCGCTGAC
>ERZ1034952.50-NODE-50-length-95963-cov-181.608229_pt1 | contig 95963 bp, 176 predicted proteins | sample MGYA00520625_ERZ1034952 | MGnify/ENA primary metagenome ERZ1034952 (study PRJEB33766, sample SAMN09781773) | gut metagenome | biome: gut microbiome | host: Homo sapiens | place: Madagascar | study: EMG produced TPA metagenomics assembly of the PRJNA485056 data...
GATTTAAAAAAATTAAAATGTTTAAATCTAAAGATCCACTTAGTGGTGAAGAAGTTTGGAAAGAGATACCTGAAGGAATGTCTGCACCGAACGGTGTGAAAGAAGAAGATATAATCGAAACATATCCTTTCTTTGAAGAAAAACTTGGTGACCAATATAACTATAATTATGCTCAGCAATATGCACGACAACTAAACATGTATAGATTAATGGTTTAGTCTTAGTTAGGTAAACCTGTAAAATCACTTGAAATAATACCGTTCTATGTTGATTATGATACTGATAGTAACGGTCATGATGTATCTCATATGTCAACAGTTTAGAGCCAAGATATTATAGATATAAGCAATGTAGCATTACAAGATGATTTTTCAAGTATCGATAATTTCTTGTCACAACATACTGGAGAAGATTATAGATCTGATGTAGAATCGCTATTGTCTGATATTCCACATGTTGAAGAATTAAAATCAAATGAAATTCCAAATAAATTTAGAAGTAGTGCGGATGAATTAATTCAAGATTTAAATAATTTACACGAATATGTTCGAGAATTTTTAAAATCAAATAAAGGACCTATACGCGATTATTCGAAAATTGAAAAATTTATACAAGAATATCATAATATTCAACGTAATGCAGAACGTTTGATTTCAGAAATTAATGAGTATAAAGAAGCTGAAATTAAAAGAAGAAACAATCTTAACAACCAAAATTGGAGAGATGAAGATCCTGAATTAGTGCCAGATAGTGCAAAAAGAAACTGGTGGCAATTTAATAACTTACACTCTACTTTAGATTTATTAAAAACGATACCAAAATATCTAAAATCTGTAGTTAAATCAGATTTCATAGTAAACTCTGAATTTAGAATAGGACAAAATAAAAATGGAAGTTTCTATGTTCAGATTACATATAAACCAAAAGGTTAGAGTGTTATTAAATTCAATAAAGTTATATAGGTTCGTCTTGGTAATGAAAATCAAACAAATACTGATACACAGACAAATGATTCTGATTATAGTATAATGGCTAGAAACCTAATACGTCAATATCAAGCATTGTTAAAATCTCTTAAAAAAGATGAATATATAATTGTAAAGAATGTACAACGTACAAATGGACAGTTAGTATACTCAGAAAAAGATCACAGTTTATTAAATACTGAATTTGCAGATGAGCAAGTATTAGGTAAACTTCTTAATGGTGAAGATAGTTTAATTGGAGTTGTTGGTTCTGAAGGTGAAATATTTGAGGTAGATGACGTATATAGAAGTACAATTGATTCTACGTATAAGTTGGATGAACAAGGTAAACCATTACCTAAAGGATATTCACCGTGTCCTGGAAATCAAAACACTGAAAATCACCAAATGCCAGCCGGAAGCGTTGTGTTTATATATAAATTTAAATATGACGAGGACCCAGTAGATGCACCGTGTAGAAATGTAAATATTACACTTAGAGGTTAGAAATTTTCAGAAAACAACATAAACCTTATAATAGAATGTTTACAACAGATAGCTGGATCTAAAAAAGAATCTGACGAATATACGGTATTTAATGGTGTACATTTCTATAAAAACGGAAAGGAGACTTCTAACGAAAATAATCCTATTACTTGTGAACAAATTTTAGGATTGATAACGAGATTTGGAAAACAAGCAAGTTATGCAGGACATGAATTTATATTCCAATATGCTGAAGAGAAGAGCAAGAGCAAAATTCTTATAACCGATATGACAGCTGAACCACATGAAGATAATGATGGTGTATTAACAAGACCTAAGATTGTTATAGATTTAGCTGACGGTGTTTAGGTTCAAAAATTAAAAGATATATTACGTTTAGTAGATATGCATATAAATCAAGTAGGTGTAATGCGATCTACAATGAAGGGACAAAAAGGTTCTTTTGTAAATATATCTAACTTATTTGAATATAATGACATTGATTATATTAAGTTTGGAGATTTTGAAATAACAAGAGAAGATGTTGATTCTAATCTTAATGGAATAGGTTGGATGATTAAACATGGTTATGCACAAACAAACGCAGAATCATTATAGAATCCTCTGATTTCTATTACAGAATTGGATAAAACGTCTAAATATAAGCAGTAGAAAGAATAGGAAGATTAGAAGAAAAATGAACAAACTACTGGAACAGTAGATACTTCTGGTGAAAACGAAAATAATCAACCTATACAGCAGACGGAAGGTGATAGTCAAGAACATAAAAATGAAACACCTTCAGACGAAGATATATTAGCTATTTTAAGTGAAGATGGTGGTTTTGGAAGTGGTCCAGAAGGATTATCTATGTCTGGACAGAAGCCTGTTCCAATCAAAAGAACAGATGAACAGTTAGCTAAAGCAAGACATGAAATTCATAGATTAATTGGTAATACTCTTCCTGTAAAATTCGAAGACGATGTTATAGAAACACTCTCTAATGGTAGTTAGGTTACTGGTTTAATAGGAGCAAGTATATTACAATTAAGTAAGAATGCTCCAGTTGGAGCAGAATATCACGAAGCTTTTCACGTTATAATGGAATTATTACTTCCTTCAAAGATACGAGAAAAAATGTATCAGACATATCGTGATCATTATGACAAATAGTTTGAAAAAGCTAATGGACGTAAATTAACAGATCGAGATATAGCAGAAGGTTTTGCAGAGATGTTTAGATCATTTATGAATGATCGCGACCATATAAATATAACGTGGAAAAACTTCTGGAAGATACGTAAACATTTTGATGAAATAAGGCAATATATACAAGCTTTAAAAAATCTAGGTGATAGAAATTTTGCAAAATTGTTTATATTAGCAAATAGTGGTTTATTAAAGTATAAAAAACCAAACTAGGAAAATATAGAAAGACTTGTAAATAAATTCAATGGAAAATTATATATAACTGTACGTGGTAAAAGATATAAGATTGATGAAAATGGCAAAAAGAAATCTTTCTAGGCAGAAATAGAATTAAATCAAATACCTAATTATGGAGGTATGTAGTTATTCGAAGAAGCATTAGATCATTTAATAACAACAGTAATTAAAGGATACAGTATAGATATGACTGGTCAAAATGCGGCAAGAATTGCTACAGATTATAAATCTATGATGAGTTTATTTAAAGGTTCTGAAAAAACAGAACATTCTGCATTTATGCGTGCTCTTACTGGAGAATACATAAAAGATGGAATGACTGTACAGGATGCTAAAGCTTATTATAATCAAAATAAAGATAGCGAAGAAATAAAACAATTATTTAAGCAAGTTAGAGAACAGTTTAAAGACGAAACAGATCCTAAAAAAATAGCTATTGAAATTATAAAAGCTATTATGGCAAATGAAAATAATAAAACATTTGATCAATTAAGTCAAAAACAGAAAATATTCTCTCAGATACTTGATAAAAATAATTGGGACATAATTGAATAGAAGATAAACAATAGAATGAGAACTATTGGTATTGATTCAAGATTTGATAGAGTTGAAAAAAATCAAGATGATGAGAACGACAAAGCTGCAGATGAAGATCCTTCGTTTATAGGACAAGAAATAGCTGCTCATGATGATGCTTTTTATACACATGATAGAAGCGAAGATACAACAGCTGCAATACGTTTTATGTTAAGCACTATTGTAGATGAAAGATTTGCCACACAAGATGATGTAGAAAGCGGACTTGTAAAAAGTACTGTAAATAAAGATGGAAGTCCTGTATTAATACCAAATAAACGAGGTATACTTGGATTCTCTTCATATTTGTCAAGATCTGAAGTTAATAATAGACTTCTTATAAATTGTTATGATTGTACATCTGCAGAAGAATTATTAGCTACACTTGAAAAGTTAAGTAAAACAGATGCAATGTTTTATCGTATATATAAAAAGATGTATGCATTAATGCATGATTCGTTAAAGAAATACGATAATGGTACATATGTTATATATGATGGTGATGGTAATAAATTACCAGAAGGTTCTTATGCTCAACATTAGGATGAGAATGGTGTTTATTTCACTTATATAAAAGATGGCGTAGATACAAACAAAAGAGTTAAAAACTTTGATGTAGATCCTACTAGCAAAGAAGCATTAGCTACATAGTTGTTTAACTATGTATCATCTCAACATTTGGATTTTGCATAGGTTAAATTCGAACAAATGCTTGATGAAGATGGATTGCCTATAGAAGGTGTATATAGACCTGTTATTAGATCTTCGGATAGTGGTTATGCATCTAGTATATTTCCAAGACAATGGTTTACAGCATTTAAATTTGGATCTAGTGACGTATTTTATTTAAATAAAAATGGAAATTTCAAATTTAAAGAAGGTGGAAAAGAGAAGTTAAATGAAGCTATAACTACATTAAAAGAGATTAAAGATCTATATACCAAGAGATCTACAATGCTTGGAGGTAGAAAAGTTAATATAAAAGGTTTCGATACAGCAGACTCTCAAGATTTTATATATATTGAAGGTAAGTTTATAAGTGCATTACATACATTAGGTATAGATTTATCTAGAAATGCTCTTGAAAACTATTTAAATGAATACTTTAAGACTAAAGAAAATGGAATGTCAATATATACTGCATTTAGCAATATGATTACAAGTACACAATAGGATTTGTCTTTTAGTAAGTTCTCACAATCAATGTATGATTTTTCACAAAGATTACAATCAACAAAGACTAATGATGTATTATCTATAAGTAATAGAGAAGATTCTGTAAGTAAGACTAAAGCATCTGGTATAAATATATATTCTGATAATGCATTTATTAAATGGTGTGCACAAGCTCAGAGTAGATATAATAAACTTAATGGTGAATTGATGACTAATGGACCAGAAGGTACTAAAAACTATACAATAGCTCAAAGACACACTGCTTATGATATGACAGAAGATATATCTAAGGGATACATTGGTCAAGATGGAAGATTTAAAAATAGTGATATTCTTAAAGATTCTTAGGATTGGGATTATTGTTGGTCTACTAGAAACATAAATGGTCAATTAAGAAGAATCGGATCTATTATAATGAAACATTTTTCAGAAACGGATAAACTTGGTGGTGTTTCTGGATTAAAATTACGTACATATAATGGTGTTGTAGTTGATGGTGATTATAATGGAGGTACTAAATATACTAAAATATCTCAGCAAGAAGACTTTGTTGCAAAACTATCTATGTTAACATCCGGAAGAATATTATTCCCTACACTTAGTGATAAATCAACATGGTTCTTCTTGGAGGGTGTATCTACACCTGGAATTGATTATACTAATTTGAAAGCTATTCCAACACAAACATTGTTACATTTAAATGCACTCGGTACAGATGATTTACATGTAGTATTTAATCAAGGTAATAAGTAGATAGATCAGATGATAGAATATGCGTTCTGTGAAAGAAATGCAATAGAGCAAGAGATATTAAGAGATCAATTTGATAACCCTATATCTAAAATATTAAATAATATTTCTAATTTTGGAAAAAATAGAAAATATTTTGGAAGCCTTACTAAAATTAAGTATATTAAGGACGGCGAATTAGAAACATTGCATTTAACTGGTAAGGAGTCTCCTGAACATTACTTGCAGAAAGCTGACGAGATTTTCTTTGGTGATAATATCACAGATCAACAAAGAAGAGAAATGATGATACTTACACTTGAAGACGGATTTAAAGATATGTTAAATTTTGCATTAGATACAGGCACTATTAAGTTGTCTGATGATAATGATGTAAAATTAGACAAGATGTATAAATACTATAATTTTGCATTAGATGGTATTACAATAGAAAGTTTAAGACGTAAATATCTGGACGAACTTAAAGTTGAAGGAAAGAATATAACAGTAGAGCAAGCTACATAGGCTAAAAGTTTAGCTACGTTGTAGTATATGTGGGATGCATATGTAAGAGGTATTATATGTGAAGAAGAAGTTGAGCGACTTTATACTGGAAACCCACAGTTCTATAAATGGAAAAGTAATATTGTAAATGGAATAAAAGTTCTTACTGATAGACATTCTGATTAGACTAAACGTTTAGGTGGTTTAGGTTCTACCGGAGAAAGAAACAGACCAAATATGGTTGGTATCAGTAGAACATATCGTTGCGCAGAGATAAAAGACCAAATGGTTATATCTAAATCACTTAACCAATTCTACGATATGTTTACAGATAATGAGATTAGATAGACATATAGAGAATATATGGAATCTAAGATTAATGAAAAATATGTAAACATTGAAGACGAACAACAAAAACAAGATGAGTTGGATAAGTTGTGCGATGAAATATACGGAAAAGATTGTATATCGCTTGATGAAATCCAAAAACGATTTAAAGATAATGGTCTTGAAGTTCTATATAATGCTGCTAAAAAGCGCGGAGAAGAAGAAGCTAGCACATTCGGTTTGGATAAAAAAGGAAACGCTTAGATAAATGTTGCAGATGGTGCAGCATATATAACACCGCGAATGGCTAAAAACTTACTTAGACAACTTGGTAGATATACTAAACCTGTAAAAGAAGCATTTGATTATCTTGAAGGAAAAACGAAAGGTAATATATTGAGTGACAAGCATGCGTTTAAGTTAATATACGATGCTATGCTTGGAGCATAGAAATATAGTGCATATGGTTATAGAAAGGTTGGTAACATAAAAGTTCAATATTATAATAAATTTGCATTATTCCCAGTATTCGAACAAATGGCTACCGGATTTACATAGGCTATTCTTGAAAAAATGAAAAATCAAGATATAGATATGATTATGATGGAAAGTGCTGTTAAAGTAGGTTCATAGTCACCTAAAGATGTTACATAGGAAATAATGGATGACCCATCTAAACTTGAAGATTTCGACGTATATGAACAAGATTATAAGTTTATACGTAAATAGTTAAATACAGATCCACACGAGAAAGAATTTACTACAATGGGTACTCAGATGACTAAGATTGCTTTAACTAGTTTGATATAGAATAAACTGTATCAACTTAGAGATGGTAAAGAACTAAGAGGTAGAGATCTTTTAAAGCATATAATGAAGGCAATTAATGAATTGTCAGATTTAGGTCTTAAAGAATTAAAATCTGAAATGTTCGATAAGAATGGTAAATTTGATGTAGAACGTTTTAGTCAATTCTTGATAGAAGAACTTGAATCTAGAGATGCTGATGAAAATCTTATAAATGGAGTATAGGTAGTTACTGATGAAAATGGAAACAAAAAATTCAATGTACCACTTGAAGCAATGTCTTCGGTTGATTGGATATAGAGTATATTGGTATCTAAAATCAATAAAAAGATAACAGATATTAATATAAAAGGAAACGCTTTTTATCAGAGATCTGTATGGGGAATGGAAGGTAAACCAACAATATTAAGTGACAAATATCTCGATAAATCTATAAATAATGGCGATGATTTACAAGTTGTAAATGAAAAAGGAAGTATGGATGCTGTTATATCTATAGATTATTTCATGGATATAATACCAGAAGATATTAGATATGATTTTAACAAATCACGTCAATGGCTTATAGACAATAAAATTATAGGAAAAGATGCTGAAGCAAATACCATCGCTTCACGTATTCCTACACAGGCACAATCATCTATTCACGCATTGCGTTTTGTAGATGTATTACCTGTATTAAGAGATACTATTGTGTTACCTAAAGAGTTTACCAGAATAACAGGATCTGACTTCGATATTGATAAATTATACTTGGCTAGACTTAGTTTTAGAAAAGGTAGTACGAAATTTTCTAAAGAAAAGGATCCAGAAAATTATTATAGAAACCAACTTTTATATGGTTATCTTTCTATACTTGAAGATCATGGAAAAATAACAAAAGAAAACGGTTTACATATGGGATCTTCATCACACATTTCATTAAGATCTATTGATGCTGATACTGATCTTGTAAAAGGTGCATTGTCTAAAATAGAAAGAAGTAAAAAAGATGAAGAAGAATATGCGTATAAATTCGGAAATATTGCTTTTTAGGTTAAAACTAGATCATCATTTGTAGTTGGTAAATTTGGAATTGGTCCATTTGCATTGAACAACAATAGCCAAATATTGACTCAGTTATATGGTGTAAAATTTGATAAAAATACTTGTATTTTATTAAGAGAAATCGGATGTTGTGATTTATCAAACAGTAAAGATAAACAAGGTAATCTTATATTATCATGGCTTTCTGGATTGATTAATGCTCACGTAGACGTAGCTAAAGATCCTTATATACAGAGATTGAATATTAATACATTTACATATAATACTACTAACTTATTAATAAGAACAGGTATGGGTGAAAGAACATTTATGTTCTTATCACAACCTATAATGAAAGAGTTGGCAAGAATATATGAAGTTGCTGGAGGTAATTATATGCAAGACCAGAGTATATCTAAATCTTCTAGATAGAATATGGCTGTAATAAATTATATATGTGACACATTCAAAGATGACGCTAACACTGGAAATATTAAAAATATAAGAAAGACTCTTAAGCAGTGTGTAAATGATGTTAATACAGAAACAATTGTATCATCTTATGCTAAAGCTTTATTTGGAATAGACGATAACGGTAAATATTTAAATACGTTTACATATCTTGATGACTCTGGTAATGAAATCCAAAAAGAAGGATGTATATTTGAAGATATATTTAATAATAATGATGTTTTATTAAATATAAATAAACCTTTATCTATGGATAATATTGATAATAATATTTCTAGATATCGAATCAAGTGTAAGATGTTGAATGATAATAACGAACTTGTTGAATCTATAATAGATTTAACTCCAAAACAAGTTTAGTTACTTACTGCATTTATCAATCAAACTATGTCTAAGTATGGATAGAAATTATCTGATTTAGTAAATAGTTGTAAAATCGATACTAAAAAACAAGGTAAAAGTTTTGTTGAACAAACAGCATTTCTTAATAAATATAATGAATTATTTGACAATGATGATGAAATGTTTGAACAACGAGGTCTGGATGCACTTAAAGATGAATCATACATAGGTACTAAAACAAAAAACGCAACTGATTTGTATAAATAGATATTAAGTAATATATCAATACAGGCTACAGATGAGTTTGCAGATATACACAGTAAGTTGATGTCAAAATTCAATTCTTCTGAGTAGAATAAAACACTTAGTAAAAAAGTATCTAAGTATATGATGAAGGCTATAAAAAGTGTTTTCTTTGAAACTGAATTATTGCCAACAATAGCATCTAAGAATAATATCGAACCAGAAGAGTATATAAATAATCTATTCTTTGGAAGTGATTCTGTACAAGATTAGATATTGAAAATACAAAATAAAATACGTAACGATAAAGTTGGAAACTTTTCATAGTATGGTAATAATGGAATTATTACTAATTCTTTATTAAAAGGTTTACAATCGGATGTATATGAAGACAGAGACGGATTTAATAATCCTAAATTCTTGAAATTAGAAAATGCTGTACTTGATGAAAGTGATAATGCAAATGCAATAGAAAGAGCTTGGGATGATTTATATCATGATACTGAACATTATATTGAAGATTCGAATGGAAATAAAGTTACATTTAGAGAAGTTGCTTTAAATCTCTTTATATATGCATTCTATACTTCTGGAGATACTACAGGAACTACTAAATTCTTTAAGTTTGCGCCAAATACAATACGCGTAGATACAGGATATTCTAAATATATTGAAGATACTACTAGTGATTTTCAATTAGGTCTTTCTGATTTTGACGAAGATACATTGTATGAAATGATTTGCGAACAAAATTGGACTGACACAGATATTGTTCCAGAATTCCAAGTTAAACGTAAAAAATCGTGGATGGCTCATTTTGGTGGATTTGTAAATTCTGCTAAATTGGAGAAAAAATGGAAGCCTTACAAAACAAAGTCAGGTGGAAAATGGGATGTAAGAAAGATTAGAAACGATGTTTATACTCTTATTGCATGTAGACGAGAATCTAAGAATAAAATAGTATCTACTATATATGGAAAGAAACATCCTATAACACAGGAGGAAATATTCCCGCAATATATAAAAGTTAGACGTAGAAACTCAAAGAAATTTGACTCAGATGCTTATTTGTTGTTTAAACTTGTTGATACGAAACCTTTATATTCTGCTCACCCAGAAAACGGAAGTTATCCTATATATAGGATAGTAATGCCTAATTCCGCAAGATTACGTGGAGGAAGTTATAATTATGATTATATTAGATCCCAAGATTCTATGGAAGTTGCTTATCCAACCGATTTATCTAATGCTGTATAGATATTTGGAAGTAAAGGTTCTTTAACAGATGTAAACGATGTTGAGGAATCTAAGCGTATAAACGCTATATTTGATCAATTTATAAAAGCATTGTAGGATAATAACATATCTATGGACGAAGATACTCTTGTTGATTATTTGTATGAAGAATATAAATCAAATCAATTAGATTTTGATAAAAAGAACATACAGAAGTTAATAAAGGCTACTAAGCTTGAAGATGTATTAAAGGAATCTGAATATTCTGAAACTGATAGAATGAGTAGTAAGAGTAAAAAACGTATAGTAAAACGTGCTTCGGAAGAAAATGCTGTAGAAAACAAAGAAAAAGAAAAACCTACTGTAAATAAAGATAAAGAAAAGGAAGAAGTAAAAACACCAGAATCTAATGACGAGCCTGTAGAATTAACACACGTTGCATATAAAGATTTATCTAATACTAGTCGTAGACCCTTTACTAAGAATGGAATTACATTTGCTAATGTGACACAAGCTAATTATTATTAGGCTATTAATGAAAGTAGTGTTATACCACAGGAATAGAAACAAGAAATATTAAATAACATTATGAACAATGAAGATTATAATTCGTTACGTGCTATATTAAGAGATTGTTTCGATAACTACGGTAAAGAGAATATAAAATTAACGATAGATATGTCTTTAAATAATATAATCGAATCGTTTAAACAGAATAATAAGTTAGCACAAATGTTAATTCATACTGGAAATAGTAAAATATTAAATAGAGGTAAAGATGACGATACTACTGCAATATTATTAACTATGGCAAGAAATGAACTATAGAAACAAGAACCTAAATAGGTAATAAAAGAAGATGAATTTGATGATAATGCTATGAAGCATTGTAAAAAATAAATAAAATGATTGCATGTCCATTAATGAGTAACCCTGATGTAGCTAGGGACTTTAATCAACTTAAAGAAGTTGTCGGAGAAAAAGCTGCATATGATATATGGTCTAAAAATAATGGAAATAATATAGAAACGGCTCCTAACGGGGAGCCGTCTATATTATATCAAGACTTATTAGAAATAAACGGTGGACTAGCTGCTGGAGCCATTTTGGACAGAGCTAAAATATTTACAAAATCGTTTATAAATAAGTTTGGAAATTGGCTTAATATAAAAACACCATTTCAAGATAAAAACGGAGAACCTATATCATAGATGATAAGAAGACCTAAGTTATCTGACGAACTATTAGAATATCATTTAAATCTTAGCGGAAGACTTAGAATAACAAAAGGTAAACTTAAAAGTAAACATGATAATTTATCACCTTTGTATGAAGATTTTGATGAATATGTTTAGAAATTAATAGGTATTAGCTTATTTGAAGATGTTGATAAATTTGATTACGACTCTTTAAAAATAAGTGATATATATGATAGAATAGATCACATTACAGGTAGTATGTATTCTATATTATCTAATAAACGATCTGAAGTATAGGATTAGTTAAAAAATAAAACAACATACGGAGAATGGTATATTTCTAATATGTTGGCGTTTTTAAAGAGAAATATTACAGACACAAGCGAATACGATAAAATAACACAACAAAGATTTAAACAATTCTTTCCTTTAATATTCAAAGAAAATATTTCGGAATCATAGCGCAATAAATACTTTGGATATTATAAACACTAGCTTATGTCGAAAAAAGGTAAGACGTATAATTAGATAACTAGTTTTATAGAAAGTCATAATCTACAAAAAGTTATATTACATCAAAAGTTAAATAAATTACAAAAAATCATTCAATTATTAGAAACTAGACCTAATTTACAAGATAAATTTAAAAACAAATTGTATAATTAGTTTTAGAAATATTTATTAACTTTAGATACACAATTAGACGATAAAGGTAAATATTCAAATAAAGCGTTTGATTATTACTTAGGTAAATCTAAATCAGAGCCTGTTGATTTTATCAATGGCGTATTAAAAACTAAAAATTCAATCAAATAGTTGGTAAACATTGTATATAATTTTACGCCAGACGGGGAATAGAAGCAATATATAAAGCTATTAATAGATACATTAAATAAATATAACGATAGTAATGCTTATTTTGTAAAATGCGAAAAATATAATGTCGGTGGTACTAATTTATTAACACGTGATCATAGTTCTGATATAATATTATTAAATACTGATTCTAGCTTTTATAATGACATGAATACTGTAATTATACATGAAGCTACTCATTATGTTACGACTAGGTATTTAATAGAACATCCTAAACTTAGACACACTTTACGAGAATATGTTAAATATTTAAATTAGTATAATAACTCTAATCTTGTGCGTACAAACATACATGGATTTCTAAACGAGAGAGAGTTTATAGCAGAATTTATATCAAAATAGGATTTTAGAGACATGCTAAAGTATATTCCTTCAGTGGATGAATAGAAATTTTCAAACGCCTTTGAAAATATAATAAATATTATAGGAGGCGCCTTATCTATAAATTCACATGATTAGATACAACAAGTTATATTTAACATATTAAATTAGCAATCTGGATATACATACGATGAAATGTCACATGAATAGACTAAACAAGCTATTTCTGAAAATTTGTTCGATATTAATGATATAGATAACATAATGAATGAAATATATTCTGACGAAAATGAAGACGAAAATATTCAGCAAACAAATGACGTATATATTTCAAATGTAAATAAATTAGATAGAGAAAGAGATGACTTTGTTGTAGACGCTCTCAGAGAATAGATGAAAAATGGTCAACCTATAGACGATATAAGTAAATCTATAATATCTGCAAAAACATAGTGGTGTTTACAAAAACAACAACAAATAATGCAATCTACTTAGCTACAGTTGGCACAAGCTTTTGGTTTACATAAACAAGAAGATGGTACTTGGAAGACTGTAGACGGTAAAGATTCATTATTAGTATAGTTCTTTGAATATCTTGACGATGCTAATGGTTATTATGATTATAATACAAAATCTACAAATGCTCATCATGTAATAAGTATAGCATTAAATTCTGCAGATCCTACTACATTTAATCACGAATTAGCTCACCATTATTTAAGAATGTTCTGGAGAAGTAGTTTGGTGTAGGCAGCATTGAAAGCAGTAGACAAAAAGGGAATGACAGACGAAGAAAGAGAAGAGGCTCTTGTAGAATTGATTACTATGAAAACTACAGAAAATCAATTTGTAGATAATGCTCATAACGATTCTTTCTTTGCGCATTTTTGGACCAAATTTGGTTCCATGTTATTTAAAACTTTTAATGTACAAAATAAATTAACAAGAACTGCACTATTAAATAATGTAGCTAGAGCGTTTGCGATAAACGAACAACAAAAAATCATAACCAGTAAATAGAGATTATACAACATGGCTGATTAGAGAATGTTTAAGAAAAAATCTGTAACATAGAAAATCAGTGATGCAAAACGAGAATCTATATTTAAAAATAATGTTGTTAATTATACTCCATTATTGATGGATAAAACATAGTCAGCTATTAAGAATATAATACAAGGAACAGTATCTAGAAATAAATCATTTAGAAAAACACAGAACGATCCTATTATATTAATGAATATGTAGCTTGCTGAAGATGAAGTAAGACAGTTTATTGATAAGATAAGTAAATAGCGTGAATAGTATCGCAAAACATTAAATAAAAAATATTTATCTAAATCCGATAAAGAAAAAATGTCACACACTGAAGAAGAACTTAATGCTAATATAATTCTTATTAAGAATTTTATAGATAGAGCTTATTAGGAAATAGAACAGATGGGTTCTTTATTACAGTCTGCAGAATCAAATATGTATAAACAACTTATGTATATTGAACATAAAAATCCATTTACAGGAGAAACAGAAATAGAATATATAGATTCTGATAGACTAAATGATCCGAATTTTGATAAATCAAATCTTCAAACACAATAGGTAACATTTAAAGAATTACAGGAATATAGACAAAATACGATTGAATATTACAGAAATGTTATAAATAAATTAAACAAAGCATTGTGTGATCCAAGCTTTATTATATATTATGGTTAGGATGTTCAACAGAGATTACTGGATGCAATAAAAGGTACACAATCTAAATTAGGAATCGAAACACTTATTTCTGATTGTATAAATACGTACGATAATGCTATAATAGAACATATTACTTCGTATGTAAACAATTATATTGATGAAAATACCAATCTTGATGATTTTCATAAAGAAAGAATGAAATATAGTATTCGTACATGGATTGAAGATCAAAATGTATTTGGTGATATAAGTGGTATAGAAGTATGGGTTGGACTTACACAACATTCTAAATCTCCATTAATCAGATTACTTGGCGATGTTATTGAAAATATAGAAAATGATAAATATCGTTCTGTAAATGATAGAGGTCAAAAATTGGATAAACTTCGTAAAAAAGCAATACAATCTTATGGAGGTAAATTTAAAGACACTATAAGTAATATTGAAAGAATGTTTATGGAACGTGATGATGATGGATATACAGGAAACTTTGCTACAGAAGTAAACTACGGTAAATTTTATCACGATCTTAATAAATTCTTAAATATAATATTACAAGGAAAAGATGGTATTGAACAATAGATAGCGACTAGATTAGGTGATAAAAAATACGAAATTGAAATAGATGATAAAGGAAATGTAGTATTTCCAGAAGGATGCGAAGATATTGAGAAAAATTATTTACATAAAATAAATCATTGGTATGGAGATCATTGTGTACGTAGATTTACTACTGCGTATTATGATGCACGTATAGATATATTGTCTCCTGCTACCATAAAAGCAAGAAACGAGCTTGATAATAAAATAAATGCAATAAGAAATTCATTACCGGAAGGTCCTACAAGAACTGATTTACTTCCTGTAAATAAGCAAAGAGAGTTATTAAGACTTGAAAGATAGAAAGCCTAGATGTCTTCAATATATGACTCGTGTGGAAGACTAAAAGAAAAAGGTACCATAGAAAGGTAGATAGCTGATGAACTTACAAAATGGAGTATATTCACAAGAGATAAAATAAAATATAAACTTGATGAAGAATCCTATAAAGCTGCGTACGATGCTGCCGCAAATAAAGAATTGTTTGAAAATAACAATACGTACACAGAAGTAAATCCATAGATATGGGATAAAGTTGCCAAGATATTTGGAACACGTAATAGTGAAGAATTAGAAGAACTTTAGACAAATAGACGAAAATTATTACAAATTATAAAATTAAGAGGTCTTTCTTATCCAGATATATCAAGAGTTTTTGATTTAGAAAACGGAAAAATAAGAGAAGGTTTTGAAGAATTTTGGTAGAATTTAAAAAAATTAGATATATAGATATCTAAAGAACGAGCAGTATTAAATAAGAAAAATAAAGTAAGTAAAAGCGATGTTACTGAATATCAACAGTTACTTGGAAAAACAGCTGTAATGTATGAGCAGGCTAATGGTTTAAAAATACCATTCGAATAGAAAATATCACAATCTATAATGGAAAGATTGGAAAGAGAATATCCAAATGATCCGAATAATCATTAGAGACTTGTACAGGAAATGAATCAATTTTATTACACTGATGAAAAAGGAAAACAAAAGCCATTAAGTATATTCTATGTTACTGCACCTAGAGCTCTCCAAGTAGATATAGACGGTGTATGGGTTGATGGAATAATTAAAACACCTACATAGTTGTATTCAATTATTGATGTAGAAGGAAGTAATAAAATGTGGATAGATGATAGATATGATGAAAACGATAAACATACGAGACAACCTTTTACTGAAAAAACATCAAATAACGGAATATCTTATACAAATAACACATTTGAAGAAATTCAGAAAAACAAAGCTTTAAAAGATTACTATGATGCTTTAGTTGAAACTATGAATGATAGTTATAAATTAATTCCATTCTTAAGAGAATATGATCATAGATTACCATAGATAGGAGCTTCAAGTAGAATGTATGGATGGAGACATCCTTTCGCATTTGGTAAAAATTTTGGATATATGTGGAATAGAAATTTTGCTATAAATGAAACAGATACTGATATAAATAATGACTTTGAATTAAGACCAGACGGAACACGTTCAATGAATATACCTATAAGATATATTCAAAGATTGGAAGATTCCAAAGCTATTACAAGTGATGTATTTGGATCAGTTATGAGGTTTTATGAAATGGCTATTAATTATAATTTAAAGTCTAAAAAATTACCATTATTCTAGACAGTTATTGATAAATTAAAATCAAATAATACAACAAGATAGAATCAATTACATTTATTACAAGGAATTGTAAATAGACAATTTTATGGCAGAACTAGAGGTTATGATACTGATGATATGAACCCGACTGTTAATAGAAGTAAAATATCAAGAGTGTCATTAAAATTATTACCTATAGCTAAATCATTATTTACTACAGGTTTGTTATCATTAAGTATGTTTCCTGCTATAATAAACTATTTAGATCCATTTTTATCAATGTCTGTTGAAGCATTTTCTAGTAAATATATGAGACCGTGGGAATTTATGTCCGGTTTATTTGCAGGATTATGTGCTCTTCCGTCTGCATTATTAGGAACATTTGATTATAGAGCTCATAATATAGGTAATGGTTATCAAATAATACCTACGGCTATTAATTATTTTGATTTACATAACGAAGGAAGTAATAAATATAATAGAACTGATAAAACAAGACTTGGTAGATTATTTTCATCTGAAATGTTAATGTCTCCATTTTCTTTAGGAGAATATACAATATGTTCACAGATTGTTGGAATTACATTTCAATAGTATAGATATTATAATGGTAAATTTTATAATTTACAGCAATTTATAGACGAAATGAACAATACAGGCTAGATGACAACTAAAGAAGCTATAAAACACTTTAGAACAAAAATGAGACATCATACTCTATTTAGTGCATATAAAGCTAAAAACGGTTCTTTAATAAAAACTAATAACGAATATGGTAATGCTATCACTGAAGAATTTGAAGATAAACTTAAAAAATTTATGAGGAATAGAATGGGTATATATTTATTAAAACCTAGTTCTACAGAACATACAAAACTTTAGTCAAATGTATTATATTCATATTCTCTTGTAATGCGTACATTTATGTTGGCAGGTATATGGGAAAGATTTAAATCGTTAAGAGATTTTCAAATAGAAGACGATACTTTATATGACGAAAATGAAAGAACTAATGTTTCTAAAAAAATGTCGTAGGAAAATGCTGTATTAAAAGGTGGTTATAATTTTATGTCTGGATTAATAGAAGACGGAAGTGCTAGTAGAGCTTTTTCAGCACTGATAGATTGTTTTATTCATAGAACTGACAGTAAATACTTAAAATACTTAGCTTGGGTTATAAAAAATCCTACTGTAAGTCAATATTCTGATGAAACAAAACAAAAAAGAGAATAGCTTGAAATAACCGAAACTGATATTTATTCTGGTAAACGTGCAGCATTAGAAACGCTTGTTATATTAGGTCTCATGGGAATGAGTATACTATTCCATAATAAAGTAGCTATAGGAGATCCGGATGATTGGAAAACACAAGTTATAGATTTATTAATAATGAGACTTGGTGTAGAACGTTTAACGTGGTGGAGTCCAGATACTATTATGGATATTATTACAAGTATTACTGCTGCTAAAGGAGACCTTGATAAAAAAATGCATATAATAGATATCTTTAAAGATATAATATATCGCATCAACAAAGGTGAATGGGAAGAAAACAAAGGTTATGGTCCATATTAGCATAAAACTAAAATATTCAAAGATTTAATGTATACATTTAGTAGCTTAGGAACACATAATATATATTCTTCATTAACACCAGTTGGAGTTAAACAAAAAATCAAGTGGTATGAAAAACTGTCACCTGTATCAAGTTTCTTTGTAGATGTAAAAGAAGCTAAACGTAGAAAAAAAGAAAAAGAAGAATTAAAAAATCGACCGACCGAAAGTCTTATAAAACCTGCAATTGAAGACTTTTAAAAATCCGCGTATTGATGCGAGATATATATTTGTTTAAACGCAAGTTTATATATAAAAAATAAAGCGAGGGCGTAGTTTTATCTACACTCTCGCTTTTTCGTATTTGTACTGTAACATTCATTGGAGGTCTGTAATCGTATTCCGGTACAGACTCCCAGTCATTGCACAGTTTTTTTGACTTATGAAACATATATTCATTTAACTCTTTATCCCATCCTCGCCAAAATGCATTTATTTTAGTTAAATTTTTAACATTGGATGGTTTTATACCTTTATGTATCAAAGGTTTTAATTCTGAATTTACTAAAGTAAATGAATATATTATATATGGCTTACCTTTTATGTATTCTACTTTTTTATCATACATATTATTTAGTGATCTAAATCTAACATCCCTTTCAAAGTCAGGAATAGCTGGATCGAACATTAAAAATACATGATTATTTAGATAAGGTCTATTTTTATCATAAGTATATGCGTTTACAAATCCATTGTCTTCTAAAAAATCTTCCATACAAAGATTATCGTCAAGAAGTGGAATTGCTTGTTTCAATATTAGACTCATAGGTTCAAGGTTTCAATACCATTTCCTTCATAATAAGCTCTACTGTGTTCCCATAGATCATTACACTTATGCCATACTATATCTCGTATAGCATTACGAACCTTTTCTACATTTTCTCCATATACTTGTTTATAAGAAAATGTAAATACACGTATATCACTTGTTAAACTATCAATAGCTATTATATACCATTCGAATCTCCATGTCTCTCCGTTTTCATGTAATTCGTTGGTTATATACCATTTGAGAGCTTTTGTATAAAAATACAATTGTCTTGTATAATCATACGTATTAACAGCATCTGCAAAGTTATGTAAATGAGATGTTGTTTTTAAGTCCATTAATATGACTTTTTTATTATCATAATCAAATGAAACACTATCAAGTAAAGATTTACAAGAACAAGTAAATTCAATGTCGTGATAATCTTTATAAGAAATGTATTCCCAATTAATATGAAATTCGTGAAATACGTTTTTGTTATCTGCAGGTAATAGTAGTTTACAAGCTGCTTTGTGATTACTTATGTTTTCTTTTATTTTCATAAGTTGATTTGCACTATAAGGTGTAATCATCTCACGTTGGTCTCCACTCTTTAGGAACTCTATATATTCCTTTAGCGTAGAGGCCTTTTTTGTGGCTTCTGAGAGTATTTTATCATCAGACTTTCCACTTGTACTATAAGCTGCTTTATATGCGCTTAGAAGGCTTTTATTTGGCTCAATTTCAAGACTATCCGCTAATGCCTGACAGAACTTTTCTTCATTTGTAGAAGAAGGTCTACTTTTGTCCCAGACTACATAGTCTTTTTGGAACTCTTCTGGCTGTAATAGGTATTCATGTATCATGGTACCTTTAGTCATAGATTGAGATGTTTCATCCTCAAGCTGACCGGATAGTTTTTTGTGTAAATAGGCTGGTCCTTTATTAAGAAACCAACCTATGTTAGAATTACTAATTCGGGTAAAATCCTCATAGTAAGGAATAGATATATCCATAGTTTATTCTGTAGTAATGTTCATGTATTCGATAACTTCATTGAAATCTTCAGGATAATTTTCAGCAACTATCTCATCACAAAATGATATAATGTTGTCAAAACTACATACTGATATATTATTAATTATATAATCAGTAAGTTTATCCTTATATTCATTTGTATTTTCAATAAAGTCATATACAATTGTCTTGATCATATCGTTAGAAATACCTTCAAAATTACGTATGTAACGTATACGTCCACATCGATCTTTCATATAATCAGACAAATTTGAATCATCGTTACATGTCATTATTACAAGACGTTTACCTGACTTCTGAACACCATCAAGAAATGGTAATAAGTCGTCTGGATCCCAGCAATAACCATTTTTTTCAACCTCATCGAATAATACTACTACAGGTTGATTAAACTTCAAAAAGAAATCATTGAGGCTTCTTGCATTAAACTGTGGATCTACAACAATAACTGGAAGATTTACTTTTGTTGCAAGCTGTTTACTCATAAGAGTTTTACCAGATCCTTTAAGACCTGTGAGTAATACACCGAGATTATTTTCACATCGTTCATTAAAATATTTAACAATACGATTTACAAATTTATTTTCATCTTCAGTTGTATATATCTTATTTGGTAAACTAAGTACACCATCCATTTCAAGTACAGGACCTTCAAAAGGTTTAAACTTCAAATTGTATACTCGACCTGCTTCAAGAGCATAATCCTCACCATTCTGTTTAGTAGTTATTTCCTTGCCGTTTTTAATAAATTCTGTATTCATTCGCGTTTAATGTCTTTTATCATCTCATCAACTTGTTTATGGTTTCTAACCAAATAACATTTATGTTTACTTCGATGACGTTTTAAATAATTTTTAAACAATTTCCATCGTAACGGAAACGATTCCGTTATCATACCCTTACATTCTACAACAAACTTTTTGTCTTTATAATGTCCAATAAAGTCTGGTAGGTACGTAATCGCTCTGATTTTCTCTTGTAAGTATTTAAATTTGTCTAATACAGTAAAATGCTTTGGCTCATATTCTACTGGAATTCCAGCGTTCATAAAAGCTTCATAAGTATAACATTCAAGTTTACTTCTAAACTCTATACCATACTTATTGACCTTTGTCGCATTTTTTACTCTACCTTTACTTTTTTCCATAACTTAATGATTCTACACCAAGTTTATTTCCTAAAATAAATACTTCAGACGTTTTTGATCTCACAGTTACCGAAAATGTTCCATTATCATTTTTAAAAATGCGTATGTTTACATTCTGGTTTACCTTAAAAAATCGCATTGATCCATGATTTGCGATTGTATATGATAACAACCCTGCTGCAAAACCGCACAGAGCTGATAGAATCAAAGTTTCAATCATATTTTTCCAATGTTTTAGTTAACCACTTTTTCACTTCAGTATAAGAATTGTTTCTTATTGCATCTGAAATGTCTTTTGCTTTAAATTTTTTATGGACAAATATGGCATCCATTTTATATTGTTTACTGTACTTACGAGATTCTAACATTCCTGTTTTATCTCTATCGTATATTATCACAATATATTTCCATTTACTACGTAGTGATTTTATAATATTCTCAGGTATAAACGTAGTTTCACTTGATGCAGCTATAGCATAAAAACCCATCTCGTGTAAACACATAACGTCTTTTAGACTTTTTGTGATTATCAATAGATTACCTCCTTCCTTAGGCAATTCGGCTAATCCCTGTACGTCACTATTAGTCAGGTTAGTGCGCCATTTAGTATACTTGGAAGCAAGTGGTCGATATATTTTAAATTTATCAAACACTTTATATGCATACATAGGATTAGATTCTTTGTAGGTTCCCCTGACGACTCTATTACAAAGAAAGTATTTTATACTAAATACTTGATACAATTTCAACGTATCTAATGATATATGAAATTGTTTCCAGTACTGTTTATCTACTTCAGTGAATGGTTGACGAACTATTCCAATATCTGTTGACCCCGAACCCACCGAGTTGGAGTATGTGCATTTAACAATACCACTATTAGGATTCGTTTTTCGGACGATGCGTAACAGTTCTTGTTCAAGTTTATCTCTTGTTTGTATATTCTTTATAAGTTTTATAAACTTAAGAGCATTACCTCCTTCACCACTTCCGTGATCTTTAAAGAATAAACCTCCATTTATACCCTTAAATATAGCAAAAGATGGATTTTTATCAGTTGTTCTTAATGGACTATTAAACAACTTTCCAACTTTAAAATCACCTACATAATAAGAATAAATGTCATAATCATCCAGTTTATCAAGTAAGTCTTTTATACTTACTGTGATTGCTGTTTTTGTACTATACATGACTTATAAGTTCTTAGTTAGTATTTGTGCCGTCTTAGGAGTCGAACCTAAGTATCTCTCATAAAGAGCGCATTGAACCACAAAATGCTATTTACGGCGTATTATAGTGCAAATATGTGGAATCGAACCACAATCTTAATTTTAATGTTGCGCAACATGAATCCGATACACTACCTGAGGAGTATTCTTTTGTTTTTGTCCAAGCTACTCTAACTTAATCATATACTTAGTTCCACTCTCATTCTTTCTATGATTTTTACAAGCTACCATTACTTGTCGTATCGTATCTCCTCTTATTCGATTAAAATTAATGTTTTCCTTAAACTATATTTGCATATTGTAGGTCACCTTGACAAGATTCCCTACTCACCAGTATACCCACATGCACTGGAACACATCTAAGATACGCTTAGATACAGGGCTAAACTTACATTATATTTCACAAAGCCTGTGTGTTACGTTGTTATCGCGTATGCATCCGTATAACTTCCCATGTACCTCGAAGGGGAATCGAACCCCCAAGTTCCATTCGGAACAGCGGATTTTAAGTCCACAGCGTCTACCTATTTCGCCATCGAGGTATATTTCTTAGAGAAGTTCATATGCTTTCTCTAAGAATTCATCAATTAAATTATCTTTATAAAAACAATCCATGTTTTTCTCAAATTGTACTATTCTTGCAATTTTATACTTGGACTCAATATAATTAAATACTTTTTGTCCTTTTCTCCAATTACTTGGGAGATCTTTAATATTTTTAAAAACATCTCCTCTAAATTCTTCGTAAGTCATAGTTTGAAAATTTAATATGTTTGTTGAAACACAGGGATTCGAACCCTGACTAATAGAACCAAAATCTATTGTGCTACCTTTACACCATATTTCAATGTGGGCTTTTACAGAGCCCTAACTGATGTGCGTGTAACAAAAACATAAACCAATTACTAAACGGCAGGGCTTACACCTGACACTTGTCCCTACAAGCGGCTTTAAACGTTTAACATATTGATTTAGCACATTGTTATCAGGAGAAGAATCAACCTCTCCTGATATTCGGGATTAACCGAAAACTCCACCAATTACTGAAAGTTAAAACGGAAGATCATCTACATTTTTCGTCTCAGTAACCGGAGTGTCAACTTTCATAGGGTCAGTTGCAAGCGGGTCAGCTGGCTTTTCAGCATCAGCTTTTACTGGTCGTTCAAGCAAATCGTTCTTGAACAACTTTATCTGAGACTCAGCTACATCCATAGGTTCTACATAAGTACCATACTTTGATACCTGTGTATAACCATTCTTATTATATGTAACCTTAAGACGTAAATTCTTTTTGTCTTTAATAAATGGATCAAGGATACCCTTTACCCACTTAATCATTTCATCGAAACTATCAATCTCGACGTCTGGTGTAGTTGTAAAACAATTAATCAACTGGATAATTCGACCAAATTGCTGATTATCTTTATTTTGAAGATCTGCATCAGTCTTTATCCACATGTTCTTTTCATTCTTCCACTCGGTAAATTCTGCTGTCTGACCAGCTTCATTTTCAAACGTTACACGTAAGAAATATTTTCTCTGTGGACTTTTCTCTACAGAAACTTCCTTAAGTGTAATGTTATCATTAATACCAACCGGAATGTAATTAGAATTAAACTCTTCGTTGTTAATTGTTGCTGTTTTAGTATTGTACATAATCTTTATTATTTATATATCTGTTTCCAATCTGTTGTTATTGTATCATCTTCATTGCCTGTAGCAATAACGATGTCTTTTCCGCGAAGATGAGGAGCACGAGCTTCTTTGATGGTTCCATCGCCACCTTTAAAGCTTATATGGGTCTCATTGCCTTTACGATACAGATACCCTACGGCATCAGCTTCTCCGCAAATAATAGAACTGAGTTTACCAACCAGGTCTAACGCCATTTCTGATGATTCCTCACCGTTTTGGTCAACTTGAACATCTTTTACATGTCCTACCAAAATAAACTCGTCACACAATTCTCTGAATATATCTATTACCTTACGAACGGCTTGTCTAACGTAGAAATATCCAGAACCATTAGGAAGAGTACGAACATCCGTACCTTTCCAGTTTTTTGCGATTGGAGTTTGTCGGTATAATGTTGCTGCATACGGCAGACATATTTCCTCTAATCGAGTCGCATTATCAATAGTGATATGCTTATAAAAATTATGTCCTACTTCGGAATTCTTAGCTCTAATGGCTTGAGCAATTTTTCCTAAATCGTTCACACTTCTTGCTTGTACTGCAAGAGCATCAATAAATGTAGATCCTCCCTCAAGATCGACAATTAGATTATTATCTAACTGAGCAAGACACGAAGTCTTTCCTGATTTTGGACGTCCATAAAGAATTAAGAATGAAGGATTAGTTGAACTTGCTGGAACTTTTTGTGTAGGTAATATAATCATGGCTCAATGGCTCTTTATACTGTTTATAACTTAATGTTAACTGTATTTGTCTTTGTGTAAATATCGATGATAATCTTCTTTGTACTCGGCTTAAGCTTCTCGATAAGAGAAGACATAGCAAAGTCTGAATACTTAAAGGTATCAAAACCAATCTGTATCTCGTCATCATAGAAGATAATAGGGGTACCATCCATGAGGAAGTATGTCTCACCGATAATAATGTTAAGCTTCTTATTGTTCTTCGGCTCCTTATAGTTTGCCAAGAACTCAACAGCCTTTGCGAACTCCTTCGGATTGAAAGAATCGTTATGACTGTTTGTTATATTAACACTCGTAGATGCACCGAAAAGATAAGAGTTCTTCTTAACTATATCGTCAGCAATAATATCATCAAGCATCGCAGAATAGTCTGGGGTTGCACGAAAAAACGAATTGATAAAATTACTTGTGTTATTGCACTCGTTTGCGTTAAATGTATATGTCTTCATATTTTCAGCCTTTTTATATCAGATTACGATTCGATCAAATTGTTATACATAAGGTCATTCTCGAATTCAAGTATACAAGGTTTTCCAGCATCTCTATTTTTTAACATGTGGAGGTATACTTTATTGTTTACAGGTAGATGATTAGGACCATATTCCTGTATATTCAATATCTCCGGTCTATGTATTACTAAAACGTAATCACTTGCCTGAAAAATCGAATCTGATGATGATAAGTCGCTTCTCATAGGATAATGCGACATGGGATTGTTAATTCTCTCTGGTTGTTCTATATTACGATTCATTTGGGCTAATTGTATAATTGAAGTTAGTGGTAATTTTTTAGCTTGTATAAATACTCGCTCTAACTCACTAATTGTTTCAATCGTACTGCCTTCTTGTTTCGTAAGCAAAGCGTGATCATAAATGATTACGAAATGCTTATTTGTATCTTTTACATACTTATTATAGAACCATTGGATGATATTGTTAACTTGCGTAGGAGTACTCGGGTTATCTACAAAATAAATCGGGTACTTCTTTAGCTGATTGGAAACATTGATTACATCTTTAAATGTATTTTCATCAAGGTCCGTTTCCGAACTATACAAAGTCGAAGTCGTTCTCCGAAGCTTATTTGAGAGCGTTCTTCCAACTTGCCTAAATCCAACCATTTCTAATGAAAAGGTTAAAACAATAACATCCTCATTTGGATTCAAATCAATTATATCTGTCTGTATAAGATTAGCCATGCTACTCTTACCGCTTCCTGAAATGCCTGCTATAGTATAAACCGTATTAGGTTCAATTCCACCCATACACTGTTTATTGAACTTTATCCATCGCGTTTTAAGTGATGTTATATTGTGTTCCCTTCTACCAGCGATATAATTTATCGCTTCTTGTGCTACAACCGACATTGGTCGTACCACATCACAATAATTCTGTTCCATATGTATTGGTTTGTTTTTGTTCTACATCTTGCATCTCCGCCTCAGTTTCTTCCCATTGATGATCTATTAACCATCTCCACATCGTCTTCATATAACTTATCTTTCCTTCTCTACTCTTTTTATCAAGTTCAAATTTAAGACAATTTATGAGATGTTCTTTCATTGCTATACTTTTTCCAGTTGTAACATCGAAGAAATGACGACATTTGTTTACATTTGCACGAAGATATGCTTTTGAGCCATCTGGGCGCAATACGTAGACTGGGTACATATCGTAAAACAGATCAAAGTAGTCTTTTTTGGGCGCTACTATTTCTTTAAGCTTTTCTGTTTCTTGATATGCCTTTAATTCACCTTTCTCTATCAAGGTGACAAGATTCTGAGACACTAAGTATGATATTTCGTCGTCGCTAATAAGGCTGACAATTTTGCGAACGTCTTGATTTGGTATTTGATTCTTATTCAATACCATACTTAGGAAAAACAATTGATTTAAATTTAAGTTTGGTGCTGCATCAAGCAGCTTTGTTTCTACTTCAATAATCATCTCTTATACTCTTTGGTTAACAAGCTGGTTACTAAAACAGCTCCAATTGTTGATAAACAAAATCTGCGATTATTTTATTCGCTTCAGTTATATAATACTGATAATTAATCTTGTAATCTTCAATCGGTTTGTCATATAATTTATTTAAAATAGTAACTCCGGATTTTGTTAGTAAGTTATTTTTATTTCCTTCACTATCTACTTTAAATAAATAATAATCGCTTTTTGACGCATAGAATCGGTTTATTCTCTGTACTGGTTTATCACCATGAAATACTTTGAATTTCTTATCTACGCGTTGATACATTAGAAAGTCTTTAATATCTGTATTTCTACAAATAAAGTCTTTCACGGGCTCTTTCGTCAAAAAATAGTTTATAACAGCTTTAGGTATAATGGCTGGTGCTAACCCTTTTCCTAATCTTGTATCTGTAATAAACATTCCTTTCTTTTCTATCAGTTTAGGATCTTTAGATTGTGAATATCCTTTTTCGACACCAAAATAATCATTTATAGCGTACTGATAAAACGCTTCATAGTCATCGGACTCGAAAGTCAGTTGTGTTAATTGCTCAACTTCAGTTATAGCTTCCTGGACTAAACTTCTGTTTGCCTTCTTAGCAATATACATTACACCGTCAGTGTTAACTTGCACAATCTTACAATCTAACTCTAACAAACGATCCACAAGCATTAATAGTATCAACTGTCCATTGATACGTATCTTGAAGACACTAAATGGGTCGTACATCCAACTGGTTTCTTGTTGCATTTTTCCGGTAACAGAATTTAAAGTTAACTTTAGAACTAAGTTCTTTAATTTCTGTCCACTATGTTTGGCTTCTATTCTTTCGGCATAAACCTTAGAATATACTTTCCAAAATTCTTCACCTAAATGACGGGGAATCCATTTATACTTTATAATAAAAGAAGGATACATTGATGCTACATCACTGTGTCCTATGTATTCATTGTCATCCGGTACGAAGATTCTGGGTGTATGTAAAGAATGTATTCCTCCTACACCAACAGAATAGCGTACGTTCGAGAGAACAAACTTCTTCTCGTAGCCTTTGCGTTCTTTAGAATATACTATTTGGCTCTTCATATCCTTAAGAACGTCTTGTAATATTGGATTTTTGTACTGTATGAATGGTAGAATGACGTCTTTCAATGGAATATAATCCATTGGTGAACGTAATGTTTTAACATATTGTTCACTAAGTTTTGTTTGTTCACAATACTTTTTCAATAGAAGCGTCTCTCCGAATTTTACACTATCCATTGAAAGAGCGTCAATTCCATATTCTTGTTCAATAAATAAACGTAGTTGTACGTCCCCATTTAATCGATTTAATAATTCTTCAGAGGAGTCTACATCATTTATGTTGTATGCAATCATATCGTCAATAGAATTATCTGGTAACGGCTTATTGAAATCTCCAGAATATTCTTCGACATTTTTATAGTGCATTGTTACTTGCATTTCTTTAAGACCTACACGTAACTTTGAACTAAATAGCATTGTTAATAAGTCCATCGAGTAGAAATATTTAGCATATTTCCATCGTTTGAACTTACTAGTATCACCTTCCTCAGACGTAATTATCGTACGTGAAAGATTGTACAAAGAATTGCATATTTGAATAGCTGATAATGAGTCCATTTTATAATAAAAATCAATTAGATAATTTATTATCACATCATCATAATGTTTGTTATTGTAACCACAAAACATTTTATCTACGTTTTCGTAAAAAAAGTATTCAACAAGTTGTTTTAACTGATTTTTACGATTAGATATTTCAAAATAGCGATATTCTTTTGTTTCAGTATTCTTACAAGTACAATGAAATGCGTTTGGGAAAATCTCAATGTCGTAAACTATTACGACGGAATTACGTATCATCATGACTCAAAGGTTCTAATTAATAATGTGATAGAGGTGAGAGTCGAACTCACAGCAAAACTTTATCCGCTACGATGTAATTTTGCCCCAAACATATGCGCACATATGCATCTCTATCTGGCAGATCTATTATGCTGCCATTGAAAGCTCTGGTAATATTATTCTACCTTTCTTTTGTGTATGGTCCAGAAGATTAGTAGAAACTAACATAGAATTCTTTTTCTTTTCTACATTAGTAATACGTTGAGCTGTTTTCATCAAAGTAGCATCTTTTGGTATATCATTAATACTACTGTGATTGAATATGTCAAAATTGCTGTCTTTTAACTCAGCAATCTTTATTTCTTCGTATTTATCGGATGATTTTTTGTATCGTCCGATTAACGATAACTTGTCGTATACTGAAATAACGAAATTTCTGCAACGTTCGGTTTCTTTATCACGCGATTCCTCCCAAGGGTTTAGATATTCTTGTTCAAATAAATCTTGTGATATATCATATCCTGTAGAACCTACTGCTACTGGACATGGATTTTTCTTCAACCAACGCTTCAACTTATGTTGTGCATATGCTTCCATATACGCAGCGGAAGTTTTAACAAGTGGTTTAAACACTGTTTTTAGCTGAAATTTTCCTGCATCAGATGGAATCAGTTTTGCAGTTTTACTGTCTCTGCGTTTACATGATCCGGTTGTTATATTCGGATACGTTGTATGCTCTGGTTTAGACCATTTTGGTCCGTTTCCATTTTCACGTATCAGACTATTTACCATTTTACCAGTAAGTTCATCTTTAACCATCTTACCTTTCATCAAAGGTGGTATGGTATTATTTTTCTCGCTATATTTTCGACTGTATGCTCTTTGCATACCGATCGATTGTTTATTTGCTGTCTTTTTCATAATTATGCTGCCGTTTTAATAGATTCAACGTTCTTGTTACATGACATCTTATCTTTTAATGTCATCTTTGCTACATACCACGGCTTCTTAAAGTGTGATCTTAGTTTTCTGTTTTCAAATCTACGTATTTTCTCAGCTTTTCTTGCCTTCTTGGCTGCTGCAGCAACATTTTTGTTATTATTTGACGGCTTCTTTTCTTTTGTTTTAGGCTTTTCGACCTTTACAGATGCTTTGTAAGGATTGATTGACGTCTTTGGTGGAAGTATTTCTCGTAACTTGTCGAGAATGTGAGAATCTGTGTTCTTTATCCAGCCGTAATCATCGGCTAACAAAGTAACCTTAATCTCAGTGTTAGTTAACGCTTCTTTTACCATCGCCTTTAGAGAAGGATTAAATATAAACAAGATGTCGTATCGCTTTTGGCTTTTCATTTCAGCCTTAAGCTCTTCTATAGACTTCTTGAGTTCCTCCGGTGTCTTTTTACCGTTCTTAAAACGGCGTTTAAGTGCGGCTATGCGACGATTCTCGTATAACGCTTCACGTTCTTTACGAATCTTCTCACGAGAAGCTTCAAGCTTCTTTTTGTCCTCATCAGATAACTTTTCAATCTTTACACCACCCATAGACTTGAGAATCTTCTTCATAGGTTTTGCTTCGTTTGTCACAATAACCTCGATGTTTTTAGCCTTTTGTTCAGCTTTCTCCTTTTTCAGATTCTCTGCACGAATTTTCTTTTCTTCTTCGTGTTTTTTCTTGTCTACAGTATTTGTCTTTTTTACAGACAATGTTGTGCTCTTGTGAGCTATGTTGTTTTTATTATTCTTTTTCATATTGATTATGATTTTATTAATTTTACATGTTAATTCGAAGGGATTGTAGTGTGTACGGCATCGAACCGTTCATATATAATATGCTGCCCTTTACAACACACTTATTTTTGTTTATGCTGCAAGATCTGACTTAAACATTGTTGACATATCGTCATTCAGATCGATCGTTGTCTTAGTGTTAAACTCCTCCATTGCTGCATCATACTTATTAGCCTTAAGCTGAAGATCCTTAATGAGCTGAGCAATCTTTGCTGAAGAAAATGACTCCTTCTTACCAGTACCCTTGAGACCCTTCTTTGACTTCTCAGTAGGATTTATAGTCGGAACCATCTTAAGCTGCGCTATAGCCTCCTTTGCCTCACATGCTGCAAAGATACTATAGTTATTACTCTTCTTAAACTCATCTAGGTTGAATGTGAGACCCATATTCAGATACATGAGCATACCCTTAATAAGGATTCGTTTCTCTGCCATCTGTGTGATCTCATTATAAAGCGACTTCAGGTCATAACCTGAACCAAGGCCCGCCTTAACAGCCTTTGTTGACATTACGTTTTCATTACGAATTGTACGCCAATACTTCGTGATCTTATCGCAAAGATTCTTACGAATGTTAATGATGTTACTTGAATTCAATTTTATTGATGTCTTATTCATATTATTTGATTTAAATTAAACTTCAGTTAAATTGAATTCGAGATCATCTACCTTGTACTCATTATTGTTACAACTCAATAATAAGCTTAATCACACTATCTTAGAAACCAAAATCCGCAGATATGATTTCGAAGCTTATTTCTAAACTTTTTTCAGATAATGTGATTAAATATATGCTGTTGATAAATTAAAACATAGAAACCTTTTTCGTTTGTTACTTATCATCCAATACATTTAACGACGTAACATAAATATCTATGATAATATGTTACTAAAACCCCTAAGAGTTATTGTTTAGTATTAATGAATAGTAACTTCAGATACTCCGTATTCTATATCTATAAACTTATCACCTGCACTATCTTTGAAAGGGATTACCTTACGTTCCATTCCGTTAACGTTAATTACGATTTTCTCTGGTACTTCCACGCGACTAACACAGGCATGCTCCAGTTCTGACTTCACCGAGCCCCCCGCAGAGGGCACATCACCTTTGTTATTACATACGTGTTCGTAGCAGGTAACCAGTCGTTTTACGACTGCATCGTAATCACCATCACGTTGTGAAAGCTTAGCAATCTCAGTACTAAGTCCTTTTTCAAGTGCGATGCTATTATTGCCAACCGAAAGATTGACAAGTGCATCCCATACCTTCAATGCAAAATCATTGAATGGTATCTTTGTCTGACAGGCTAAAAACTGATTCCAGAAAAGATAAGGTGTTTTTCCAAGTATGATCGTACCGTCCTCACGAATGGAGATAGATTTATACTTGGATTTATCTTTTGAATTGTCAAAAACCTTGTCAGATATACGTGTATCACAAAGAAGATATTTTATAAGTGATACTGATGATTTTGACAAGATTCGCTTAGCCATTACTCATGAACGTTAATCTGTACGCCTGCTGGAGTGTTACCAGAAGGACTGGCCGGCTTGTTGATCTGGTCCATATAGTCGCTAGCCTTCTTAGTATTGTCGTTAATTGTAGAAATAATCGACTGCTCCATACGGTTAAGTGCCTCCTTAAGAGTACGAATGTATGAAAGCTCCTTGTTGTTAACCTCATTAAGATAGCCCTCAAGCTTCTTCGGGTCAACAAAAGCCTTTGTAGAAGGACCACCCTTCAGTGCCTCCTTTACTGCCTCAGCAGTTACTACGCCATAAGAAACCATATCGTTTGTTACCGGCAAAGTAACATCTGCTGAACCATCGCTGTTCGGGTTAATAAATACTACTGGATCGCCAGTAACATCTGTGCCGATTGCTACGCTGATAATATCCTTAGCCTTGATACAATAGCGTCGCGGCGAGCGGTTGAGGATTAATTTCTGGTTATTCTCCATCTGGACGGCATTCTTCTCTGCCTCGAAGTTGGGCCAGCAATCACGGACCTCAATCTGAAAGAACTGCTTACCAAGGTTACTACCTATCATACTAAGTGGTGTGCGATTATTCGCTACTGTTGTCTGAATGTTAATGTTCATAATATATCCTTTTTGATATCGTTTTTGATTAAACCAACGATATATTGTTAATAAATGTGAATTAAAAGAAAAAGAAAATTGCACTGCTTCGGAGAGTCGCTTAGGTGCTTTTATATAGATAATGTGTGTAGTTGCTGTTCAAATGTTAAGCACGCTTTTTGTATACTTAGTTATATATTTATATTCCTTAAAATGAAGCTCAATCTATACAACAGGAATCCAACGGTAGGATTATCTTAGCCATCTCATATACAGTGTGTAAAGCTTAGAATGCTACATCAGAGAACTCAATCTCATATCTATTTTATAATGTTTATTTTCATAAAAATATAATACGAAAGTTAATCCGCATACTCTTTGATACTGATTGTTAGACAATCGGCAAAATTTCTTAAAAAGACTAATGCGCAATATGTATCTTACCCACGAAAATTGTGAAATATCTTTGTTAGTTCCCCTATAAACTTTCAAAAAATTTCATTTTTCCTAACTTATTCGCTACATATATGTAGTTTTACGCGAGGAGTGTGTTTTGTGATGCTGTACAGTCTTGCGATACTGTTTAGGCACATCTGCCCCTATTCTCCCTTGTTTCGGTAAAGACATTTTACAGAGGTAGAATAATCAATAGTCCTGTTTCATTATCGAACGATCTCAATCTTTCAGAAGATATCACAGACCCTACGGCTTGTTTTCTACTATTGGCAAGTGCTTGCCTCATTTATTTATAGTGCACGAATATTGAGATTTTAACTCATACATTTTCGCTTGTCACCCACTTTAAGAGCTTTTTACACATCTATAGACAGTAGATAGTAAAAGATGTTTCCGATACATCACCTGCATACGCTTCTGCACTGCGTCTCATGACTCCTTAAAGCTGCCCATCACTTCCATGTATTAGATCTACCTTTCGATTTACATACAGATTTGCTGTCTGTATTTTACTCCTGGTTATCATAACGGTTGGCACTCGAACTTCAGACCTCATTACTTTCCTACTTACAATGTAGGTTTTTTCACTATCTGGGGACATTCAATTTTGTTAATAACTTGTTTACTTCTTATTTATCGCTACATATTTTCATATAAGATATATAAATTTATTTATATACGCAGTTATAGTTTAACGGATTCTATCCCACAGGGACTATAATATATGTATATAGATAAAAATCTCATATTATGTTTTGTATTGAAACGAAAGATTACTTTGCAAGATATACTGGAATGTATAACCATTATTTTATCTTCGTGATTGTTGATTGTTTCTTGTTGACTGTCAAGTTGTCACCTAAATTCTTACAAGGCATTTTCCCTTGTAGACTATAAACACAATTTCGCTTACCAAATTGCACCTATATCATATCAGACTTTGTTCGCGGTCTCGTATCGCGCATGATTTTCATCAACTAAGGGTCTGCCCCACCCTCCTGGTAGTTTCTCTTTTATATCCCGATAAACTACAAAAGCCTGTCGGTCGTACTTCATTGTATATTCAGTCGTTTTACCCCATCACTGGCTCCCCTTCAACGGAGATGTGCTGAATCTAACAGCAAGGATTTACATAGACAGCATATTTACGATATACTTTGTGAGTATTATCCTCACAATATTGTTATACTCCATACATTTTTTCATACCTTCATACTGGATTTGGCGTCCAGGAACACTATACTACAGCTTACAGATTTAATACTTCATACTTATTTTGGATCTACTTCTCGTCGTACACCGATATCATTGCAGACTGTACCATACCATGTATACATTCTCCCACAGTGTAAGTTTTTCGTAAGTATGTTTCAACTCGTGTTACGTTTGTACATTCTTAGTATCATTGAATGTAATTACGATACGATTATCATTTTGCTCTTTTTGAGACTTACGCGTATTTAAGAGGTCCATCGCCAGACGGTTCTCATGGACATTAGGACTTGACAATGACGCTCTGTCCTCTTACATATGAATTTTCACAACATATGTATTTCGTTCTACCTTTTGGATTTCTCACCTTTTGAGAAGGCTAACATATTCTCGAACCAAGTTTTAAGTTTTATTTGCGTACATAGGTTAATGGGACCTACTATATGTACTTACCTATGATATATATCTACCTACAGCGCAAAGCTGTAGATAGAATATATAATGCTAATTAACATCCATAGAGGATTCTAACTTTTTCAGATCATATTCGCCAACCTTATGTACTTTGTACATATAAGTAGGTTTATGATCAACGGTGTCTTCCTTCACATCCGTACGTGTTGCTATATAAAGAACTGGGACGTGGACTGTCTTCGTCTTTACTCTACAAGGTACGTTTACCTCAATAGATTTTGCTTGTGGAACATATACTGTGTCACGCACAGTATCTACTTTATTACTTTGTGCAAGTTTGTTGAGTTGTAAATCAACAGGTAACTGCGTAGTACTTAGGTTAACTGGTGGCATTGTTGCAGCCACTATTTGTGTACCATAAGTAGCATTTGATTTTATTACAGCATTTGCTAGACAAATTCCAGATATTGCAAAAGCAATACTGCATAAAATTGTTGTCAACTTTTTCATAACTTTGATAGTTTAATCAATTGCATGTTTAAATGCGTGTACTGCAGCTTTAATACGACGACCGAGATTTGCAACAGTTTCTTCAGCCGCCGAAATTAGTTTTTTGACTGCTCTCCCTCTTTCTTTTCTGTACTAGTTGCAGATGAGAACTCCTTGTAAGCAATATTCTGCTCCAAAGGATCGAGGAATGCATTTACGATAACACCTGCACGCTTCTTGACGTTCTCAAGGATTTCGTCCTTCTTCTCGTTAGATTCGAGTTCATCGAACTTAACGTCGGGCATCCAGAGATCAATAATGTTACGTACAATGAATATTGCCTTGTTCTTCTTCTTGGCGTCTTCTCCCTTGAAGTCGTCAATAAGGCTTTCAACAGCGTCGAAGTTAGGATGACTGATACATTCCTTGATAGACTTGCAATAGTCTATGTTCTTCTGTATCGGCTCAAGCATACTCTTACGAACACTCTCGCTGCTATCCTTTACTATCTTCTCATGACGCTTGTATGCTACTTCATACTCCTTGAGACTTTCGTCAACATTCCAGTTAACAAGTACCTTAACGATTGCTGCTACTGTAGAATCCTCAAGACCTGCATTTGTTGTCTTGTTTCGAGAAGAACGATAGAGGATGATGAATGGAGATATTGGGTTTCTAGTTTCTCTAGCCTGATTAAACACATAGTGTGCGAGACCTACTGTAGAGAACGGGCATTCTCCGATAAGTAAACGCATATCTTCCAGGATATCAGAAACAGATTTTGCCTTAATCTCCGCAAGTTTGGTTTTACTCTCATCGGCGTCAGCAAGCTTAGACGCTTCAAGTGATCGTACCGAGCGAAAGAACTCAGTTGCACGAATCATGCGATCGTATGGACGTGTGGACGCAGATGTGTCACAAAGGATGAACACGAGCGACTTCTTAAGCTGCTCGTCGTTGGTAATTTTCGATGGATCAGTTGTAGGCTTTTCTTCTACAACAGCCTTCTCCTTCTTCACCTTCTCTTTAGTTTCCTTAGAAACTACCACAGCGTTGCTTGGAACCTGTACGGTACCGTCCGCACTAGGTGCGGGGAGAAGTTTTGAATCGATCTGAATACCGAGCATAGGAGCTACTTCTGTGATTGCACCAAGCTGAGCAGAGCTCATCTTAACTGCGAAAGGTGTCTTTGCAGAGACGATCTCATTCACGAGTACTGTTACGAAGCCGATTGCTGTAATACCATCAATCTTCTCAACAACAGCTTCACCGAAACGTGTTTTTGCGTTCGGATCATCGTGGAAGAATGCCTTAAGACCATTCAGAAGGTCTACCTGGTGGTTTGCGTCAAGACCTGTGTCTGACTTACTGTTGAGCTGCTTATTAAGCTTATTAGCGTCAATTACTTCAATAGAAGTAGCTGCAGTTCCTTCTGCAGGCTTCTTGGCTGTCGGAGCAGCCGTCTTTGTTTTCTTATTGTTTGCCATTTTGATAATGTCTTTTAAAAATTAAACTTGTTGAAAATAAAAATTTAATAGATTAATTACTTGTGACACTTTATGTCGTCACGTTAATACTCTCAAGAAAAGATCGTTTTGATCAAGATGTGTCGAAATAACTGTACATAATTGTGGTTTGAACGGGTTAATAATTCCTAACATATAATCCTCCGAGACAGTCGGAATGTTGATTTGTTCAGGCGTATTCTTACTCACAGCGACTGGTTCAGATTTCTCTGTTCCGTTGGTGGTGCTGAATACATCTGTTAATAATGCACACATGGCATCTGATGTATCTTCGCACAACTGTGTGGAATACACCTGATCAACATTCTGATTACTCGGTTTATTATATGTCAATACTACTACAGTAAAAGCGAATGCTCCTACATAAGATGTAAGTAACGTCCAGAACAATTTGTTAGATTCATTGTATCGTGAGATACAGAAAATCAAGATTATTCCGATAATAAACCAAAGTACAAACATGTTTTAAAGTTTGAGTGATTTTTTAATACTCGACCGAGTACGAGAAAGGATCGACTTAATCGTACCAGTTGAAATAGACAAATTCTTACTAATCTGTTCTACAGTTAAATTATCTTTATAAAATAATAAACAAATCTCTTTGTGTGTAGGAGAAAACCTGTCAAATTCCTCCAATAATTGTTCGTATGTTATGCGATTGACAGTATCACATTCATTCGACTCAATTTGATCTAATGACATTTTGTTGTCATCATCTCCAAGAAATTTGTTTTTGTCACTTATTTTACGTAAATAATCTATTGCAGTTCGATTAGCAATGATTCGCAACCATCCTCCAAATGAAGAATAGTCTGTGAACGATGAGAGTTTGTAATAAACTTTTAGAAAGACTATATTAGTCAAATCTTTCGCTTCATCGAAATCTTTTAGATACGAATACAACACGTGGTCTACGAATTCTTTGTAGCGATAAAAAAGCTTATTAAAAGCAGACATATTACCTGCTTTAGCGTCCTTGATTAGACGAATCTCCTCTTGGGTAATCTTAGGATTCTTCATAATCAACAAATTATTATATACCGGTTATTAAGCTGTCACTGCTGTAAGAGTCGGTTGCTCATTAGTTCCGCGCTGTGATCAAACACTACTCTCAAGGAGACGCGGATATTACCTAAAAAGGTAATTGTTCGAGTATTAATGCTTCTCTTGTGCATTTAACACTCTCGATTAGAGAATCACAGAAATATATATACAAATGTTTTGGCAGTAGTTTATCCATTGCGCTGGATATTATGCGTGTTTTTATTTGTGAGGTTAAGTCAGAATCTTCTTTTATATTTAAAAAGATTTCTGTAAATATCCAAACAGCATTATTTCGTACTACATAGTCGTTTGCTATAATTTCTAGTAATTCTACACTTTCTTTTGAAAATCCATCTCTAACCAATAACATTGGTTCATACATTGTATTTGATACGCCTTGATTGTATATGTTACGTAACAAATCTATTGTTTCACTTAATGTTTTTGGTATATGAATTTTCATTCCTGTGCGAATTGCTTCACACACGAGTCTGTGTTTTAAATAATTGGGGGAACTAATCATATGTCGAAATGTTCTATTAATAAATTCATCATATCTTCCTGCTCCCAGTCTTCAAGAAAGTCCAAGTACTCACGCTTTATTTTTTCTTTTGTTTCATTTTTATCGTGACCACTTGTAATAAAAGTAACGTATGCATTTTCTATATATGCATAATTCGTTGTGAACCAGTTTACCCATTTTTCAACAAACATCCAGTGACTTTTTGTTTCATAGACATTTGTTTTAGATGTAGTAGACTCAGATGATAGATTATTCCAATCTATTGTTTTGTGAAAATCAAATCCTTTATTTCCCTTTTTAATGCCTAACACTATACGTGTAGCATTATCTCTTTCGAGTTTAGATGTATAAATAGATATGAAATTCTTGTAAACATGATCTACCCAGGCTGTTTTAGAATTATTCCATAACAGTGCTAGGTTTACTACTAACGGAACTCTGTCCCGTAACATAGCTTTATATCCAGTATTAACCATAGTCAAATACAAATAATGCACTATTCTCACGAACCGTGCATTCCCATTTGCTAACTCCAAATACAAAAATATGGCTCTTTAGTTAAGTTAGTCTAATCATGTTAGTTGTGAGTGCCGTGGAATCGAACCACGTTTTATACCATAACACTCTCCTCCACTTTAGTAGGAAACACTCAGATTAAACTCACGCTACGTGAGTATAATCTACAACATTATAGTTGCCAGTTAAATTTAATATATAAACGCTGGATGTATTTACTTCCTTTGGTAATCAAATGCCAATACACGCCCAAATTCGGTTTTTATTAAAATGTGAGAACCGAAAACTCACTGGTGACGCTTTTCTCTGTGGACGTGCTGGGAGTCGAACCCAGGTCTTACCAAATTACCTCATACGCGTAAATATCTTTTGTAATATTCTGTTGATCAGACAGAATATCGTATTTAAGCTTGTTTTTAAGCGTTCTAAGACACTTTTATACGTCTCGTGATTAGCTACTTCATTTGACATACTTAAGTGTCCTAGAACGCTCTATTTACGCTTAAATCATAAGCAGTGATGTACTGACTCAAAGGTTCTTGTACGTTGCTTTACAACATTTTTGATTCTGTTTAGAATAGTGCCGTATCCTTATTAGGTGATACCAAAGACACTATAGGTTCAATGACTCGCTAAACTAATTCTTTGATCATGTTATTCATATTATTATACCGTGAATTCGGTAATGTTTTCTCCCTGACTGGTTCTAAGACTCTGCAGGAAACGTTAATTCGTTTCGTAGTGTTTCTCTCAAGCGACCTAGATGTCCTTACTGACGAATACTTCCCTCTCTCTAATGCAATGGCTCAAAGGCTCTTTTGTTGGAGAAAACATATGTTTTTAAAGACTCTTCAGAGGGCTTTATTTAGTCGTACCAAGAATAACGATAGCGACCGACCTCTGAATCGTACAACTCGCTAAGTTCTTCGTTCAGAGTTCTGTTACTCTCGTTAATCTTGTCTGAAATGTCTTTATCGAGCTTTTCAAGCTCGGTCTTGTACTGAGTTGGAGTAATCAGCTCCTTCTCGTCCAGAGGCTTGTTGAAGTTATCGCCCGGCTTCGAGCAGATACCTGTAAGTTTGTCGAGCAACTCACTTGCACGAGTGAGCTTCTCCTTGGTGATCTTGTCCTCGCGACGACGAGCACGCAGCTGAAGAAGAGTACGACGCTGTTCAAATGTTGCTTTTCCGATGGCTTTCTTGAGAAGGTTCTTTTGTTTGTCCTCCTTCTCTTGCTCCATCTCAGCCTTCACCTTCTCGTGGAGCGTGGTAGGCATGAGATTGCCCTTACGGATCTGTTCCATTACGTTGTCTTCGTCTACTGTAGTTACATTCACCTTCTTGGTTTCTTCTTTCTTGTTTACCATTTTGATAATGTTTAAATGTTAATAAATTAAATTAATAAAAAGATGCTGTTGAGAAATCATCATCTTCATCTTCCCACTGGATGTTTTTCTTTTCCCGTTTATACGGTTTTGCTTGTGTGTGACGTGGTTTTGAATATTCTGATTTCTGTGGTTTTTGTTTTTTCTGACACATATGTATCGTGTTTAGATGTTTGATGCTACTTTTCGAATCATATCCAAGATTTTTGGAGTAATCTTGTATTTTGTTTTTAGATTCTCTGGCGGATCTGTTCTACTTAAGATTTTTATTGCATTAAGTAAAGCTTTGTTGTTACCTTTGTGTACTGCGTCTTGTGCGTCTGAACTTAATTGATAACCAAAGATTATTTCTTGCGTAAACAAGTCGTTTTTTGATAGGATATCAAAATACGAAGTACCAATTAGTATGCACGCACTCTCTACTGGATCATCATCATTTACACGACTGAATCCTGTACAAGTGTTTTGTGCAACTAATTTTGCCAGTTCACTACCATCAATTGCGTTAATATCAATTGTGGTGTTTTTTGTAGCATGCTTTCCGATGTATTCTGATATAGCTTTTACATCAGGATCGGTGAGTTGTGTACCGTGATAACAAATCACGATGACGCGGACAGATTTATTCAACATTTGTTTCTCCTTTCTCTACTAATTGAAAGTGTTTACCATTAATAATCGTATCGACTGTTTGCCTCTTATATGCCGTATCTTTTGGCAATTGTTTGTCCCTAAGATTGTCATATATAGATTTTCCGTGAATATATTCATCTATTACAGCATCTTTCGTTAAGATTCCGTCTCTGTTGTATACAACAGTTGCTACATTGATGAACACTTCGTTTGGCATGTGTATAAAAAGACTATCCGTATAGAATTCTTCTGCGGATCGTTCTTTGTACTGACAAACTTCACTTACAGTTTTAAACGTTGGATTTAACACTTCATCTATGGTTTTTACCACATAGAGAGAGTCGTTTTGGTGTTTTGCACACAGCTCTTGCTTCTTTCCTGATCTTGGATCACAGGAAGAGACAACAAAAGCCAATGTAAACACTAATACTGCGATTAATACGGACGTTACAACGCCCATAAATCGTCTTAGCATTTCATCTTTTTTCATTTTTGATAAATGTTTTAAATTAATTTATAAAATAATATCCAGTTTTGGAACTTGGAATAAACCTTGCATCTTCGGTTGTTTTCGTAACATACACACTTAAATGTGTACCAAAGTTAAGTATATGGTGGCATGCAACAACCACCATACACAAATTTAGTTAACTTGATGATTGATCAAGTAATACCGTTCCTGCTATTGCAGAACTTATTATTGTACCGATTAGTACAATCGTCACAATTACACAACACCATAATGGTATATCTGTGCAATGTTTTACAAACTCGTATAAAGCATACATACATGCGATAGCTGTAGCATATAACACGTATGCTATTACAACAACAACTTTCTTCATGCTTTTACAATTATTATGCCATTTTCTTCACAGTTTAATCTTTTGTGGTATCTTTTATCGCTTATGTTTGGGCATAAATAGATATCATCTAGTATACATCCTTTACACCTGTTTGTTCTTTTTGCGGCTCGACATAATTTATTGTTTATGAACACGAATTGTCCAGGTTTAGGTGTTTTCATATTAATCTGTGTAAATTAAATCTCCTAAACAAATACGTATATAAGGTTTCTTTGTTTCAAAGTCCTCTTTTTGTTCTGCACTTACAAATTTAAAGTAAGCATAGTCTCCGTACGCATTTATTAGTTTAATGACATCAAAGTCTTTTGTAAAAACTTCATTGTATTTTGTTGTTACAGAGTGATTGATAATTCTCTGTTTACGACGCACAATGTCGTTGAACGTTTTGCTTTCAACAGGTAGGATCAAGTTCTTCATTACACGCATATTCTTCTTCTGAATATAATGAAGTGTCTTTTTCCTACTTGTTGTATTAAGCACGTACGTATCCCATCTACTTGATTTTACTACGAATAGATATGGACCGATTAATCTTCCGTTTACTGTTTTTCGACGGACAAGTTTACCTATCGTTTTCCCCATTTTCTTATGTATTTGTTTTTAAATCTGATAATAGACGAGATTTGACCATTTTTAAGTTTGATACCTAATGATGGTCTGATGTTGTTTGCTTTACACGTTTTAATGTACGATAAGACACTCTGAGATACAGGAATTAACTCTGAGATGTCATTTTTAGTATCGTTGTAGATCGCATAATGTCTGATTTTACCAGATGTTGTCTTTTCTTCAACGTACTTATCGATACACTCAATTTTACACATAACGGTGTCATACTGTGCTTTTGTTTGTGCACAACCTTTTACTACACTTAAAATGAAAAGTAAAAGAAGTATTCCAAAACCGATATAGTGTCCAGGGTCGAAATTACTTTCTTTTGTCATAACTTTGATTAGTTTTTTTGCTTTCAATGGACTTCCTACCATTGATTAGGATTTTTATTAACACGTTTAATACATCTTTAAACACACTGATTTCTTCAAATATTGAAATACAATTCAATTCATCGAGAACAAGTCTTTCTTGTATTGTTAGATGTATAAAGTATTTATATACCTCTTTAATTATCCATCTTATTGCTTCATATACAGTTGGAATGGATACATAGGGATATATTACTTCTTTTGTTAACGCTGACTTTTGATCAACAGAATTCCAATCTGTCGGATATGACATAGAAATGCAATTGAACTTTTTGCCTTTCGTTCTGGGTTTTTCCAATTTTTCTACACAATAATATGTGCATAATTGGTTGAATCCTAAGGCTTTAAGTTCAATTGCAGTATTGTATGTCACAAGATTTTTTACATCTATCATTTTGTTATTAAAAATGTTAACGATGTTTTAAGCTTGTTAGAATCTAAGAATGTTTTGAACAATCTTTGTAACACTTGTGCTGCTGAATAAGTTATATCTTTTGTCAACAACATTGTCGTATTACCATCTTTTAACCACAATCTGTTGCGGTCATTGCCAAGCTTATCTTTTGTTGCGTGCTTGTTTCTTGGCGGGTGTACCTGGTTGGTACATTTTAACGTCTTTTTCGATTGCTTCATAAAGATCACGTGTGTTTTTTGTTTTCATTGATAGTCTCATGCAAGCTTTTATCAAGCCTGTCAATGATTCGAAAATTCCAACATTTAGTTTGCCGGCTTTTTGAAGTTTTTCAACATCAAATCGAACATTTACTATGGTTTTGTATACCTTGTTATGGTTTACCGTTACTGCAACTGGCGAAGCAATTGCATTAACACTAGGTACTATTAACGAATCTTTTAGAAGTTCGTCAAGTGCCGCAGTAAATATTTCAATAAGTTTGTCATTTTCTGGTGTGTCTTCTTCAAAGAGCATCTTGCCTTCCAAAACCGTAGTAGGTGTTACACTTGCTGTTACAACAGTTTCGATTAAAATTGATAGTGGATTATTCATGTGTTTTTAATGTTTTAGTAGCCTTCTATAACCTCGTTAATTTCAGATACGGCATCTTCAATACTGTCACAATGACTGCTATTTATTTTGGTTACATTGTAAAATATTGAATCTGTTGTTTTGATACTAAGACCTTCAGTAGTTCCAAGTACATCTTCGTGGTTGTCGTCTTCGTAGATACTTTTGATATCCTTGATTTTTACACCTACTGTTCCTGTTGGAGTGGTAATTGCTACAAATTTTTCCATTTTGTCATTTTGATAATGATTTTTAATGATTATTAGTCTAACATTTATTACGCTATAGACTATTTAGCGTCAATGATAGGTTTAATCTTTTTGTAGATCATACCTAATTCTCTTTTAGTTACAAATAAGGTGTGACTAAAACCTTCACAGTCTATTTTTGTTAAAACAAACATTGAAGATTTTTTATCGCACCTTAAATGTATCTCAGTCGGTCGTATCTTGAAATCGCTCATGTATTGCGTTATTGTAATCAAGATACCTTGATCCAAGATCCGTAGACCATATTGAATCGTCAACATCAGTTATTTCATCTAAAATCTTTTCAGTTGCTTCATAATATGATTCATAAAGATCCACTTTTGATTTTAATAATGAATTTTCTGATATAACACTTAGTCTGTAATGCAATAAGCATGTAGCTAAAATGCAAAACGTGAGAGAGATGTAGGAACATACGTTTTCTTCGCGTACGTACCGGTTCAAGAGCATTAATGTCACAGTTATAACTGCGATCACAACAATAATGATTCCAAGTCCTTTTAGTTCTGTCTCTGTTGCATCTAGAGCCAGATTCATTGCAAACACTGGAAACGTAACTAGTGGAATTAGTAACAGTTGTACTAAAAATCTACAGATTTCTTTCATATTGATTATGTTGATTGGTTTCTTTAAAAGAAACATCATTATTCTCACGAACCATGATGTTCAAAACTAAATTCTTTCTTATGGCAAGAATTCAAAAAGAGTTATTTTTACTAACCCATATGCTGGTGTAGACTATTTATTATATTCATAATTATAAAATATTACTATTCTCACGAACCGTAATATTCAGAAATGGAAATTAAAAACTTAAACCATGCTAATAAATAATGAGTATACTATTAAATGCAATAAATAGTTTCGTCTTGGTCTCGTCAGTACACATTTTATACTCTCCCAAGCTGAGTTTAAACACTACTATTCTCACGAACCGTAGTGTTAGCTATGCACAATCCAATAGACAGTTTAGTATTTGTTTTTGTATTTTCTAAACTGTTTTCTGGCTTCTTTGCCATTTTTATATGTGATCTTTGTATAAACACCATGTGAACACACGGTTATTGACCACTCAAAGGCATGCTGTCCGGATAAGACAATGATATTACCGAACATATCTTTCACGACTTCTCTGATCCCGAATGACGTCTATAAAAGAGCAATAATGTGTACCTCATCGGAGGCACACATTACTGCTAACTCCTATAGTCTAGATGCAAGTGGTTAGCTCACCTACAGGAGGATTCTGCATTCAACTGTTACCAACAGTATCAAGTTTGTGGTAAAGGTAAACCCACATTCATACTTCCTTTTACTGGCAAGTTTCAATCAGTAGTATGAATTCGTCACAGATGCAGATCTATGACTACCGTCTTCTCTCATTTCGTTACGGTGGACGACCAGGCTTACATTCTCTTTTAATACGCGTAATATTGCTCCTGCATACCCCTAGCGTTAGTTATTTTAAACCACGTTTTAGTTCGTACAGGACGCTGATAACAGTGTTCCGGATCAGCTACTAAAACTTTATTTAGTTTTAGTTAACTGAGAACTTTCTCTGTTATTTACATTTTTCACGTATGATACACATATCCTTTCCATTTAGAAGCCTGATAGGAACTAGATACCTTTTGTGCATTACACGTGTGGTGACCTAATGTTAAGAGGATTTACACTCATCATCCTGTTAGTACTTTGTACTTCAAGATAATTTCTGGTCTCTCCTAACCTATTTAGGTACGTATCACCATTTAAAGTTTTAATGTGGGTTAATTTTTTATACTCCACAACCTTGGGCAGAGTCGCACTTACAGGCTTTTTATCCTATTCGTGCATTCCTAAATTAAATAATCATAATGTACAAGTTTAACCTATACTACTATAAAGGTTTGGTTGTTAAATGATGATTTGAAATTTGGGAATAAACCCTTATATCCTAAATGCAATTAGAATATTTCGTCTTAATTTTCAAAGACTCTTCAGAGGGTTTTTAATATTAGCGTATTGTACACAACACTTATGTTTAAGCGGCAGCGTATAGCTGGGTTGGTTACCAGCTATACGTTGTTTGCTTAGGTTTACTGCACTGCTTGTCCAGCAGGAGCACCTAAGATGTCGCTTGCACTTGCTGCATTTGGAATTGCAGCCTGAACTGCATCAGGATTTGGAGTTTGTGGAGTTACTTCACCCATGAGATCTGGTGTGTACGGAGTTAGCAAGGCTTTCATGCGCTCGCATACTTCTGTTGGAGACCAACCTTGTACCCAGTATTTAACTGGCATGCCGTTGGCATCTCGAACCAGTCTCATTTTGGTTGCAAACGTGTTTGGATCTACGATCGGGTTGCCGAACTCGTCAGTTATAGGCTCTGTTTCAAATGCGTACTGGCAGAAGACTGTTAAGGTCGTGATGATCTTAGGTGTCTTTGTTCCACGATAGCAGATTACATCGTCTTTTTTGTGTACGATTCCACCGTTGGCATCTATGATGTCGTTGGTGTACTTGCGTACATAGTTACCTCCGAGCTGTACCTCTACAGGCTGTCCATTGACAAAGATTCTGTCTTGGATAGGCATGTTGTCTTCTGACCAACCTTCGTTTGGCAAGTCTCCTCCACGCTCTTTCGGTAGTAGACTCTTGTAGTGCTTGATGATCGCTTCTGAGAAGCTTACTACTGTGTGTGTAGGTTCGTCCAAGTTGATTGGGTTGATGCAGTCGAATCTGAGATACTCGTTTGATGAAGACTCGTTGTTTGCAAACTTGATGCGGTTACCGTTAGTGTTTTCGACAATTTCGAAATTGATTTTCTTGTAGTTCATATATTTGTGATTTAAATTAATAATTCGCTATATATTAATACGTTAGATAGTCAATCGAATAGTAAAAATGGGGACAAAAGGCAGATTGAAGTCTGTCTCTCATCCCCGTATCTACATTTGGCTAATATCAAACGGTATTGACTCTGGCTAATAGAACACAGGGCCAACCGGCCGAAGGCCGTCGATTGATCAAAGCGTTTTGTTTTGTTACGAAAAGCAAAAAGAGCAAGCCTTAGCATTTGCTAAAGCTTACTCCTTGTTGTACTAGAGTAGTTCGATGTCGCAGAACTCTGAAGCTCTTTCGATCGAGTAAGATCTGCTGTTGTAGTCAGTTCCTGCTGGTCTAGCGTACTTGTATGTCTCGCTTTCTGATGAGCTATACTGTATTCCGCGAATACTAGCATCAGTACCATCGTATGCTGCTGCATCTTCTTCTGTCTTGAACCAGTATGTTCTCTTGTAGAAATACTTGATACCGATCTCTGAGATACCTATGTATTTAACTTTAACATCGAATATATCAATGTTTTTGTTTGCTACGTCATCTGTTATGAAACGCAATGCATTGTCCTTCAGCACTGCATTCACCGGTATACCTTCTACGACTGCATCTACTTCGTTATCCTCCAAGATGGTGGCTAAACGGTTGATCAAAGCTTCTTTGTTAGAAGCAAACATACTCTCTAGTGCGATTTTCTTTACTGTTTTATTCATAACTATATAGTTTAAGATTTGAAATTCACCGTAAGATTATCGTATGCTAAAACAACATCTAGGCGTATTGACCACGACACTTTATGAACACCCAAAGCCCTTTCGGGCTCGTTGGACGAAGACTTAGAATAAGTCGTCGTCTTTAATCGAGGATGCGAGTGAAGCTCGATCAACTTGTTGATAGAGTTTTACCTCGGAGCCTTCGATTAAAAGGCGTAGTACGGTACGAGCAAGGTCAGCTCGCTGATCCTTGTCTTCGATATCGTACAACTTGTTGTCGCGATACTCGGTAACGTACGTTTCTTCGCGCTTTGACCATGTCGAAACACGAAGATAAAATAATGTCTTAGCCATGCGTAGATATTGTTTTAGCGTGCTGGCACTATTGCACAGCACAGCCATCCGCGAGGATGGCCGATTGATCACAGCATTTGGTTTTGTTACCGACTTTACTTTATATTATAATCACATTGCCGTCGTAAAAAGTACATCATTGTCATCATGCATGGGGGTATTTGGCGTCTCTGCCGATGCCGGGGAGTGAATTGCTTACTGTTTCGCATTTTTACATTCATACAATAAAAATTTTTATTTCGCAAAAAATAAAATAAAAAAATCCGAGCTAGCTAAGCTAACCCGGACTATGTCATTCGTTACTAAACACTTCTTGGAATTTATCGTATTCCCCTTTATCACTCATTGTTATTGCTAATTCTACCATACTTGCAATAGAATGTTCTCCTTGTTTTCTGGCTTCATTTAAGAGATCAACCATTCTCTGTCTCTCTTCTGGATTCAATTGTTTCTTCATAAAAATCTTTACGTAATGGATGTATTAAATCATACATTTGTGGATCTACTGTAGGTACATCTCTTAGACTGAAGAAATGTTCCCAATCTTTATCGAATCCACACATGTATAACTCTGTTTTAGTTGCATTTGGGAGTACTGTACGAGCCTGCTGAGGAGTTAGTCCAAATGCTCTTAATTTCATATATGTATCTTCTATGTGTGAAAATAATAAATTCATCAATATAGTTTCATTTGTATCTTCACCCAACTCTGGTTGTTTCCACGCAGGCTTAATAAATGTTAATTCATTTCCGAATTTATCCTTATCATATGCTATATAACGTTGTGACTCTTGCATAAATGACATTGATCTATGACGAACTAGTTCATGAGATACAGCTCTATTTGTTATAAACTTAACTGTAGTACGTTTTTGATGATATTTAGTAGGAGCACACATATATTGTAGATCGTCTTCCCAATGATTTTCTACAATAACTCTATAATTTGTTGTTATATATCTTGTAGAATCTTTTGCGATTGTAGTAGCACTAAATTTATTATAGTCGTATTTATCGAGTATGTCGAAGTTATTTTCTCTATCAAATTTTAGATATATTGTACCGAATTCCAATGGACTATAGTGTTTCATTTTTATAAGACGTTGTACCATCTTTTCTGCACTATCTTCAGTTATTTTATCCTCAGATTTATATGATATTCTTGCTGCTCGTTCTATGTCTTTATATACATCTTGTAGTGTATAACCGTGTGTTTTACAAATTTCGTATGATTGATTAATTAACTTCATTTTCTATTGTTTTAATTTTATCGTTTATATACCAAATTGCTTTCTTAAGATCCTCTACAGTTTTAGATTTATTGTCATATCCTTCCTCTGTTTTATGTCCAGCTCTTAAGATATATTTTATAGCGTTACCTAGGTCAAAATCCATGTATCGTGTTATATCTATAACCTCGATACCTACTTTATCTTTTAGCCAAAGATAATGTGAAGGATGATTTACTTTGTCTTCTTTTTGCATTTCTTCTCTTTTTCTATAGCATCACGCATACACTTTACAGCCCATTCTATTATATATGCTAAGTGTTCGTTACCCGTGTTTTTACTATAATTAAACTCTAAATCTACGTCTTTAAATATACCATTCATAACATGAAATGCTTCATGTGCCATTTGTTCCGGTTTAGGTATACCATCAAATACAACTAATATTGTTTTATATCCTGTATTTTTATTATACAATAAGTCATATGTAGATCCATATTGATCACCATCGTCTGATATAAATTTAGCATCTGGATCTTTTGCCCATGCATAATTATCATTCATATAATCTATTTCGTTTATATCAAACATTATATCCAATTTAGTTGGATATACACTACAATCATATGAATATACTCTTGTGTTTTGTTTCTTCATATTTATTTTCATATCTATTACATGGTTGTTTTAACTCCCACATACATTTTACAATATCATGTCCCAAATTATACAAACATGTATTACAATTATGCTGTAACTTCCTCATAATCAGTATATTCGTCCATTACAGTACTCAAGGCTTCTTGCTTTTGTTCTTCAATAGATCTTGGCTTACTTTTCAAAGCTTCTATTATGTCTTTTTCATGTGGATTACCGTATTTCTGATAGTATTGAAACAATATAGATGAAGCATTATTAAATGCTAATTTATTCTTTATCTTATTGTCTTCGTCTTTATCATTTCCAAGATCATCTACAAGTTGTTCTAACTCTTCCATGGTGTAATCTTCTAGTACGCCATTGTTATTTACTTTTCGTATAAGTTTATATTCACCGTCATTATCCTTTTCCGTAGAATAAATATTGGCATATTTACAAATTTTCCCCATCGTTTTTACTATAATAGTTATTATTAAATCTATATTTTTGTTCTTTCTTTAACCACTCCATAACTCTAATAAAGTCAGGATTTTGTATTGCTTCTTTCAAAGTGTGCGACATATTTTGAACATTTTTCTTCTACTACGTCTCCATTGTCATTGATTGTTTTATGAGTATATATTTGATTATTTTTCCAATTGTAGTATTTACTAAAGCACTACGCTCTGTCTCTTCTAGAGCTATATTGATGTATACATTTTAACATTTGTTCAGCATTTATACAACCTAATGCATCTAAATTGCATATATGACCTACTATATTTTTAACACCATCTTCTAAGAACTTATCCTTAAGTTTATAATATTCGTCTATAGCTTGTAAGAAGTATTTATTATTAGTATCATAGATAGGTTCTAGATTAAGTATATATGCACTATTTATAGGATTATTGTGTATAAAAAACCATTTACAATTATCTGTAACAGGTATAGATATATCCTTTAGAGATAAAAGATCAGCATAATACAATATAGCATTTAATTCTATTTCATTCATATGTTATATATTAGTTTTATATAAGACTATACTCTCAACTCCCCCTATAGTCCCCCTCTTCTCTCATACACATAACGTATGAACCGTAAAAAAGTTGCAATATGATAAAAATAATTTTAATTTGCAACCGAAATATAATTATACTACGTTATGGCGACATAAACCTTTTAAAAATATTTAAAATGAATAAGACATTGACTGTTATTGAACCATTTCTGTACTTCGAGCCAGGTGACGTTTTTGAGCGTACAGAAGATGGTAATTATGCTTACGAGGAGAATGAGTATAACACAGTGAATAATCGTGAGGATGGTGAAATGAAAACATCCTTTAGTTCAAAGTTTGTTATTTCAGCTAAATATGCTGAAGAGCTTATTAAAAGTGGAATACTTGAAGATCCTTTTGCAACCAAAAATACAGAACCGTTCGTTAACGTATTCGATGAGATCGATGATATGCTGATAACATACTCAAATGAGTTGAAGAATATCGATAAAGATATGAAGGATCAGCCTGCATGTCTCAAAGTTGAGAAGACGACAGTTCTTAACAATATGATTAAAATACTTAACCACCTTAAAGGACTTAAGAGATGAGTGATAACGAGAAAATGATAGATCAGTCGCTGTTAGCCGAAAGTGTTTCTGAAAAGATTCCATATACATTTACAGATTCAATTTTGGTAAAACCGCTGGACAAGATCATGGTAAAGAAGGAAGTTACAACACTTCCAGATACAAAACCAGTAAAGGACTCTGATGGCGTAGAAGCTGTAGAGGGTGAACCTAAGACTGAGGTAAAAGAGGTAGAATCTGATTTTAGTAAGGGTATTATTCTTAAACTTCCTATAAATTATGATATTAATTTGAAGATGGAGGAGAAGGAAGGAAGACAGTTCTTGCCGCATTATAATATTGGTGATGTGATTGTATACAAGACAACTTCAGCTAGACCTTTCGATTTGCTTAAAGACAGCAAACTTTTACGTAGCTACGATATAGTAGCAATTGTTAATAATGATTGATATTGAAAACATTATTGATGAAGTTTCTAAAAATTTAAATTTAGATAAAGAAACAGTATCTGTAGTTTGTAAACATGTTTTTAAAGATACTGTTAATATTATGAAAAGTGGTGACACAAAAGACATACTATTCAATAAGTTATTTAAATTTAAATTAAAGACGAGATTTAAAAATAATAAAAAACAACAATATAGATGAAGACATTATTTTTTCCTAACCGACAGGGAGGAGTTAGATACTTTAAAGATCCTGTAAAAATTGACATGGCTAAAAATACAGTAGAATCTGTTGATGCAGTTCGACTTGATTTATTTAGCACTTATTATGCTGACGAAGACTTAGAAATCCGATATACAGAAAAAGGTAAGACTAATCTTTTGAAGGCAAACAAGGGTGACATAATCTTTGTATTTTATGACTATGATCATATAAAGAATAGAGTAGCTGTAGTTAAGAATGCTGCAATCAAAGAGAATATAACATCTTTATTTGCGATGCAGGCTGCAAAACAAGCTGAGAAAGAGTCGCATGCAAAAACATGTATTGATCCTTGTTGTGACTGCTGTAAATGCTGTGAAAGTTGTTAAACTTTGAAAATAGTTAAATTATAAAATTAAAGGAATTATGAAGAATATTAAGCCGACTTATATAGTAGATATTACTTCTTGTCAGACTGCTAATGATGTAATTTGTGAGTTTGCATATGCAAAGGTTGAGGCAGGCTTGCCTATTACAATGCTCGAATATAAGGTTTCAATGAAGAGCTGTATAGACAACTACAAGACTACTGAAGAGATGATTCATGAATGTTTTGATACTGCTGTAAATAAGGTTGCTACAATTGCAGACAAGTTGTGTGGAGTATATATGAAACCAAATAATACAGAAGCAAAGAAGCCAAACGTATTTAAGCGTTTTTGGAATTGGCTTACAAATAAGAAGTAATTTGTAAAGATATTTAATGGTTACTAAAACTAGGTTTTACGGTGTACCTCAAAACACTGTACAAAGGTGTTTAGCTCAGTTGGTTAGAGCAGTTGTCTTATACACAACCGGTCGGTGGTTCGAGTCCACCAGCACCTACCGCGGGATGGTAGCAGATGGTAGCTCGTCAGGCTCATAACCTGAAGGTCGGAGGTTCGAGTCCTTCTCCCGTAACCAATGATGACTTTCTGAATTAAAATTAAAGATACTCGTGGTATACAGCACGTAAAAAGAGGCAATTTGTGTATTCTGAACCTACTGTATAAAAATAATGAATACAATAACAGTACTGTGAAATGACTATTAATTTTTAGTTGCTTGGAAACGGCGTACAAGTTTTTATAATAGTGGAAGTGATAAAAACAGTTAAATGTAAATCTTTCTGAGACAATGGGGACAACTTGTAGTAAGAGAGTAAATACTGAAAAATACATATTCATAACCTATAATTTATTTTGGTTCCCTTAAGAAAGGAACCAATACTCCCCTATGGCGTAAAGGTAGCGCGGAGGGCTCTAACCCCTCGTCAGTCTGGGTTCGAATCCTAGTGGGGGTACTCATTGTGTTTAAGAAATAAAAGTTTAACAAAACAGTGCTAGAATAATGGTAGTTCACACTTTATAAACGGAGTGAGGAGTTGGTTCGAATCCAATACACTGTTCATAAATTTAAAATATATGAATATAGGAACACATAACTCATTAACTTATTTAACACCTAAAAAATGGTGGCAAAAATTAATTAAGTTTACAGCTAGATGTCAAGAAGTAAATTATAAGAAACAATACGAACTTGGCGCAAGAGTATTTGATGTAAGACTGTGGTACAATGACGATTTAAAATTAGAAGTACGTCACGGCAGAATAGCTTATAAAGCTGGAAACATTGTACTTTTTAATATGCTTAACTTCTTAGAAGAGAAGGGAGATTGTTATGTAAGAATCTTATGTGAAGAAGATTCATTTGCTAAGGATAATTCTCTTGCACAAGATAAAGAAGAATGCTTTATAGATGATTGTAAATACATAGAAACAATGTACGACAATATAAAATTCTTCGGCGGAAATAGAAAGTACGATTGGAAGGTTTTATATAACTTTAAGAATAAAGATGTACCAAATCTTATAGATAGATATTCTAGTACAACGTCTTTATTTAAGAGTGATAAAAAGTGGTTAGCTGTATTAGATGATTTATATCCTAAATTATATGCTAAACTGAAGAACAAACAGCTCATTAAAGAGCATAATGATAAAGAAGGTTATTTATTTATTGATTTTATAAACATAAAATAATGGAAGTAAAATTTAAGAAATTATCAGATAAGGCAGTTACGCCAACTTATGCATACGATGGTGATGCTGGATTAGATTTAACTGCAACTAATATTCATAGCGAGGTTAATGAATGTGGACAGTTTGTATTAGTATATCACACAGATTTGTCTATTGAAATTCCTAAAGGTTATGTTGGACTAGTATTCCCAAGATCTAGTATTGCAAAGAAATCTTTAGTACTTACAAACTGTGTTGGTGTAATAGATTCAAATTACAGAGGTGAGATTTTGGCAAAGTTTAAGAATACAACAGGTGATAGTGTTCCAGCTGTATATCCAATTGGTGCAAAAATTGCACAACTTATAATAATGCCATATCCGACAATTAACCTTGTTGAATCAAACGAACTATCTGATACTGATAGAGGTACAGGTGGTTTTGGTTCTTCAGACAAAGAAACCAACTCTAATGATCAAGAGCCAAATCATACAGAGACTGAAGTTGAAAACATGACTTCAGAGTCTACTGAACAAATACCGGTTGAATAACCGAGGAAGGGTATCCTACACAATAGGGTACCCTTTTTTGTTTAACTAGATCTCAAAGTGAGCTTAGTAGGTTCGTTACCTAATCTAGTTACTACTTTTATAAAAAGTAATATTTATTTAATAAAAGGACTAGGATAGAAATCCTGTCCTAGTCCATATTGTTTAATTTAAAATTTTTTACAATTATGGAAACGCTTGAAAAGATTTATTGTACAGGGCATGATAATAACGATGCTCTGATTGCTACATTGGCAAATCAGCGTAATAATGATCCTATGGCAATGGCAGCTATGATGAATGGTGGTATGAATAACTGGTGTAATAACCCGTTTATATACCTCGTGTGGATGATGTTTGCTAATAGATTTTGGGGAAATGACAATGGTGCTAATAGTTGTCAGCTTGATTCTATTAGAAATCAGATGTCAGATAATCAGAATAGCAACCTTATTATAGATGCCATAAAGGGTAATGGTTGTGCAATTAGTCAGTTAGCAAGTAACTTGAATTGCGATTTCAATTCACTGAATGGTGCGATTTGTGATGTTCGTTCTGGTATACAGTCGGTAGCAGGTCAGGTAGGTTTCTCTGCAGAAAGAGTAATTAATGCTATTAATCTCGGAGATGCTAACTTAACTTCTGCTTTGCAGAATTGCTGCTGCCAGACTCAGCAAAACATTATCAAAATGGGTTACGAACAATAGTTGGCAACGTGTGGTCAGACCAATTCAATAATGAGCGCATTTAATACTACTAATAGTGGTATTGAACGTGGTTTCTCAGCTATTGGTTATCAGATGGCTACCGACAAGTGTGATATAATAAGATCTGGACAGGATAATACTCAGCGAATCATCGATACGTTGAATAGTCACTGGACAGCTGATCTGCAGCAGAGATATAATGATGCTCGTCTTGAGCTTAGTCAGCAGAAGCAGAACGCTGTATTGATTGAGGCTCTTAAACCGACAACAACTGCTGCAGCGTAATTAATCAATAAGGGTGGTTAATCCCACCCTTATTTAAATCCATATTGTATGTTATTTAAAGATATAAAACAAAATCATCCAGTATATATATTGGATAAGCAAGAATTGACGGTCTCTTAGGGTAAAGTATTATCGATAGGTTTTCCAAGAATGGATGTAATGTCTAAACCAGCTAATCCTATAAACACTTAGATGGTGATAGATGTTACTATTGACAACTGTGGTAAATCTGCGACATATACTATACCTGAAGGATTGTCAATTACTTATGCAGGTAGTATTGTATTATCTACGGATAAAGAAGGTTTAATTAGGGAAATAGAAGCTATGAAGAATTCGGCAGAATCTGTTATAAATTCTATAGATGAACAGAGGTAGATATTGGAGAAATCCAACAAACTACTTTCTGAATTAAATCCGGCTTTTAAAGAGAAACAAGAAGTAGATGTAAGATTTACAAATATTGAGAAATCAATAGATGAAATGAAAGAAATGTTCAATAAATTTTTAAATACTTAGCATCATGAAGATAATAACAATACACCGTAGTGATAATAAAGATGAACAATTAAAAGTTCATAGTGATGAATTAAAAACTTATATAGATTAGCATAGTAAACATTTTGATGAAAAATCTTTAAGTTTCGCTTTGTCGCACATGGTAAATAGTAACGGTTCTGACCATAAATTTACAACGGAGTTTGTACAACAATATTTAAATGATAATAATATACATATTGGAAATAATTCTAATATATATGATATTACATATACTGCAAATATGGCGTACGCTGATTTTTATCCAGATATACTTCACGATGAAGTTGAATGTATAAAATATGCTGTGGCTGTTGCTAACGACGTAGATGGTTATGAAGGAATACAATTTCGTAGGTGGCTTGCTGATCTTATGAGCAAAAATATTGTTTTTAATTAAAGTGAAAAAAATAAAATTACTCGGATCGAAACTTATAAGCGACATAAAATACCCAAGGATACCGAATGTATGTATATTCAATGAATTCGATAATGTAGTCAACGTGAATTTTGAAGAAGGAGATATTTTAGATGCAAGCAGTGTCCGGTATTTTGTTGATAAATTAAATAATACAAATCTTTAGAACTTTGTTAAATTTGATTATGCTGAAAATAGATATGTTAAAAAAACTGATATAATTGAAATAAGCAAACCTGAATCAATGACAAACGAAGACATAGACGAGATTTATAATAACGTTATAAAACAATGACTAAATATTTAGATGAAACTGGCCTTAAACATTATACTCAAAAACTTAAATCATCATATTTTGATTATGTAGATGCGATGCGTTCTAGTGCAAGTAAAGATGTTGTATTGCCAGTAATAACAAATGAAACATGGACAATTAAAGATGCTTCCGGCGCTACAAAGACTTAGACAACTAAACCTAACGATTTGGAGACAGGACATACTATTAAATGGTCTGGATCTTGGAAATGGACTGCAGATGCAAATAGACAGAACCCAAAAACTGCATCTGGAACATGGGGATCTACTATTCCTGAATCCGGTATAGCATCTGAACTTTATTCTACTCCTGACTTTAAAGTACCGACAGGTACCACAATTGCTACAGTAACAGTTACTGCTGTTAAAAGTGGTGGAGTAGAGCTTAAAAATAATAACATAGTTCCTATAACTGGAGGTAATCATATTCATACAGCAACGGTAACAGAACCTGTTATAAATACTGCGTATAAGTATTATGGTTATGTTACCAAGAAAACAGGACTTACTGAAGCAGATATTAAAGCTTTAAGTAAGGTACGTTCAACAGCAACTGCTCTTACTGTTAACAATTTCAACAATACTGACAAATATTGGGCATATGCTTACCTTAAAAATAGTACAGGCTCTAATAAGATTAGTAGTTTTGAGGTATCTGGAGATGGTAAATATGACCTTAATAATATTTTTGGAACACAGGCTCCACAGGAAATAACTATTAAAAATTCAGCTGGAACTTCTCAGACATATTTTTTATATGTAATGCAAGATACTAGTAAGTTTACAGCAGATCAAACTATAACAATAAAGTGATATGACAACAAATATTAATTTTTACGGAAAACCATTTGGCGCACCATTGCTGCCAAATAAAATGACATCCGATGGATGGTCTATAGTAGATGCTCGTCATATCGGTGGACACAGAGTTGTAGATACTGTTGACGATCTGTATGAACTATATGATTGGTAGCTTATAAACCCAAGTGCACTTCTTAATAACGATACTAATAGTGCTGTAGGATAGAAGTGGTATGTTAAGGGTGTCGGTACGTATATGTTAAAAAATTACGATAACCGTAACTCTGAGCTCGGTTGGGTAAAGATAGAAGATGTTAGTGGAAATATAATAATTCCGACTTCGGGAGAATCAATTACTACCGTTATTAGTTCACATACTGATAAAATCACAACACTAGAATATAAACTTGGTGAAGGTGCAAATAAAGCAGGCGGTCCCATTGTATTAGATTCAAATGGATATATTTCTCCTACAATTAATTTTGCATTTAAGAAAATAAACGGTAAATCTATACTTAAAACTTATGGAGATACATCTGATATTACAATAGATCTTTCTTTGTTTATAATACCTGCAGATAATACATTACCTACTTCTGATATAAACCCTAATAAGATCTATCTTATTAAGGATGTCGGTGCCCCAGACGATTCTCACAACGTGTACGTTGAGTATATGTACATTAACAGCGCTTGGGAAAAACTTGGAGAATATAAATCTGATGTGGATCTAGCAGGATATCTCACTATTGCTTTAGCTGAACGTACATATGTAAAACGTGATAATAACTCGCCATCTACGTACCTATTAAATTCTAGTAACAAATTGTCCGAAAACGATCTTAATGATCATTCTACAGCAGCAAGTGTTGGTCTTTTATATGCTGTGAGCACTGATTTGAAACAACAGATAGGTAAACGTTCTCCACTTGACCATACTCATAAAATTACTATAAACGGTACAGATAAAACAATAGGTCCTGATAAGGTTGATCTTGGAACATATTTGGTAGAATCTGAATTTACTACAAAAGCTTAGGAATTTACATATGGTAAAGTAGAGATAGATAATAAAATTAAAGGTGTTACTACATCATCATTAGGTATATCTACTTTGACAAATACAGAAATAGATACAATGTTTACACAAATATTCGGATAATGAAAATACTTGACGAAAGTGGACTTACGCATTTTTCTCAGAAATTATCAAAGACAAATAAAGTCATATCTTTAAAATGTACAAGTGTAGACAAATATATGACTGCAGTAAAGATGATAGATCCGATGATAACTGTAGTTGGACAAAATCTGTCAAAATTTTATAGAACAAACAATACAACACTTGTACTTAAAGATAATAATAATATTGATAGAGGAGTTGCATAGTATATAGGAAACTGTGCTCCTACACAAGGTTTGTGTGTAGGTTATATAGATATGTATGTATTTGATTCTGCAAATGCGTACGCACAGGCAAAAATTATGTTAAATAATGGAAAAATAAAAAAGATGTCATAATGAAAATATCAGTAATAATGAGCGCATACAACGCGCAAAAAACAATAAGTAGAGCAATTCGTTCTGTGTTAAATTAGACATATGATGATATAGAACTCATTGTCGTGAACGATTGTTCAACAGATAATACAGAAAAGATTGTAAAAAAATATAAAGATAATAGAATAGTATATATAAAACACGATGTTAATCTTGGCGCTGGTTGTGCTAGAAATACTGGTATTAAAAATGCAACCGGTGATTATATTGCATTCTTAGATTCTGATGATTATTACAATAAAGAATATATATAGACAATGGTAGATGGAACTGAAAACGGTACATTTGATATTGTATCTTCTGGTTACATAGCTATAGAAGGTAAACATAAAAAGACAAAGAAACCTAGAGCATGTAAATCGGAAGGAAATAATTATATAAAAGATAATTCTGGCACAATACATTTTTTAAATGTACAATTAGTTAGAAAAGAATTATTTGACCATGTTGAATATTGTAAGCGCAGATTTATCGAAGATAGTTCCACTTTTGTTAAATTATTATATTATGCAAAAAACAGAAATGTATTAAATTATGCTGGTTATAATTATGTTTAGAATCCAGAAAGTTTAATACATTCTAGTAGTTAGTATAAACAATACCTTTATAATCTATTGTGTGCAAAAGACACGCATATTTTCTTTTCACAGGTTGGACATCCTGAGATGTATGACTTTAGAGATTTTTTGGCAAAATTTAATTCTATGAATATTCCTGAGAAAGAGGAAGGATATGAAAAAGAATAGGAAGAATTGATGAATTATATAATAACGTGTTTTAATAGTGTAATATAATGTTTGATATACAAGGTAGTAGAATACAATTAAAAACAGAAGATTTAGCTATACCACCATTCAAGGATTTTTATAATAAATCTAAGGATAAACAAGATGCTATAAAGAAAATAGAATTTATAGTATGGAGATATAAGTGGAATACGCCTTATGAAGCTTATCCTGAAAAAGAACGTACGTGGAGAGTAGCTAAAGATGTTTTTAATGATGAACATTATGTACCAGACGCAGATGTACAAGAACTAGCTAAAAGATTTAATGAGTTTTAGGAAACACCTATGACTAGATTGTTAACTTGTTCTAAACATGCGGCTGAGGCGATAATGGATGTTATGAATAATTACAGCGGATCTGATTTAGATATAGATAGCGCTACTAAAGTATCTAAATTACTTAAAGATGTTAGTGGTATTATAAAATCATTAGATCTCGCTATGAAACAAGCAAAGGCTGAACAAGCTGAAACCGGTAGAGTTAAAGGTGGAGGTGTAATCGGTCGTTATGAAAATCCAAGATGATTATGGTAGATTTCAATAAACGTATCAAGAACACAATCAAGTTTAGTCCTGCTGCTGAATTTTTTAAGAAACACAAATGCTACACATTAGCACCAAGAGGAACTACTGATTATAATAGTTATTGGGATCAAGAGACAGAAAGATGTTTAAATGGTTATACTGCACCAGATGGTGACAGTATTACAGGATACCATTATTTTTATTTAAACTATAGTCCTATTATGAAACTAAAAGAAGTTTCGTATACGGATAGATATGGTAATGTACGTACTAGAAGAGAGCGTGTATTAGATTTTCCTAGATTTTGGGATTATGATTGTTATTATTATGATGCTATAGAACAAGCTGAAGATGATGGAAAACATATGGCTGTATTGAAGAGCAGACAACGCGGATATGAACAACCATATAGTGAATTAATAGCTACACCGGATGGATTCGTGGAGATGGGTTCCCTTAAAGTAGGTGACGAAATATGGAATCCCGACGGAAATACTACAAAAGTGCTAGAGATATATGAATAGGGATTTAAAGACGTATATCAATTGGAATTAGCTGATGGTAGAACCGTGAGATGTGGCGCAAATCATTTATGGGAAGTAATATGTGCAAACAACCATTTTAAACATAAAGTATTTAAAACTCATGATTTATTAAATAATGGATTATTTAATGAAGTTACTGTAGATGGTAAAAAGTATAATTCTTATAAGTATTATTTACCCCCAATTAACCCAGTTACATATTCTGAAAAACAACAAAACATACCAGCGTACACTTTAGGTGCTTTACTCGGAGATGGCGCGTTGACAAAAAGAACACCTAAAATATCGTCAATAGATGATGAAATTCTTAATAAAATACAAAAACAATTAGGTGACAGCTTTGAGTTTAAATATGATCCTACTACAACATGTGAATATCGAATTGTTGATAAAGAAAGGTTTCTCCATAAATCTGAATTTAAAAACGGATAGTATGGAGTGAATAGACTCCATAGATGGTTGGAAGAATTAGATTTATGTGTTTCTTGTTAGTATAAGTATATACCCGATAATTATAAATATGGTTCTGTAGAACAGAGATATGAACTTATTAGAGGATTAATGGATACTGATGGATATATATCAAAAGATGGAAGTATGTCTTTTGTAAATACATCCAAGTAGTTAATAGATGACTTCGTAGAAGTTTTACGAAGTCTTGGATTAATGTGTACCGTATCGAAAAGAGCTCCTGGAAGTGGCGGTACATATAATGGTCGTAAAATATTTGGAACAAAGTTTTCTTATGTAGTATATATAAAAGGTAATCCAGATATATTTTATTTGTCTAGAAAACGTGATAGAATTAAACTCAATAGAAAGTTTAGTAATAAGGTTGCAATAACTGATATAAAATATTTGGGTGAACAAGAACAATAGAGATGTATTCTCGTAGATAACCCAAATCATTTGTATATAACAAGAGATTATGTACCTACTCACAATTCATTTAAAGGAGCTTCAATGCTTGTACGTAATTACGAACTAATTCCAGGATCTAAAAATTTTGCAGTAGCTTCTGAACAGAAATTCCTTATCGGTGACGGTCTTTTAACAAAGGCTTGGTAGATAATGGATTTTATAGATAAACATACTGACTGGGCAAAACAACGTCTTGTTTCCACACGTATGGAAAGAGTTGCTGGTTATAAAGTAACTGACGAATTTGGTAAACAAACTGAATAGGGTTACATGTCATCTATAACAGGTATAACTCTTAAGAATGATCCTGAACGTATTCGTGGTACTCGTGGTAAACTTGTATTATGGGAAGAGGGAGGTAAATTCCCAGGATTATTAGATGCTTGGCGAATAGAACAACCTTCTGTTGAAACTGACGATGGAATAGCATTCGGTCTTATGATAGCTTTTGGTACTGGTGGTACTGAAGGATCATCATTTACTGGTTTGAAAGAGTTATTTTATAAACCAGAAGCATATAATGTATTAGCATTTCCAAATATATGGGATGATAATGCTGAATAGACTAAATGTGGATTTTTTGTTCCATCCTGGAGTAATCTTGAGTCGTTTGATGAAAACGGTAATTATATTTACATGGATCAGGATGGTAACAGCTTAAAAGAAAAAGCTGTTGAAAATCTAATTGAACAACGTAATAAAATTAGAGACGGAGGAGCATCACAATAGTCTATAGATAGATTTATATCTGAAAGACCAATTAAACCGAGAGAAGCTGTACTTGAACTTGGTAAAAATATATTCCCAAGAAAACTGTTATTAGACCAATTAACCAGATTACGTACTAATACTAAACTACGTAATATGAAACATATAGTAGATCTAAATTGGGACGGTAATGGATAGATAACTGCAACTGAAAAGAAAACCGGTGATATTACAGAATATCCATTAAAGAAAGGTGATAAACCGCACGGATCCATAGTTATATGGGAATACCCGATAAAAGATCCACCGTTTGGATTATATATCGGAGGATGTGATCCTTATGACCACGATGATTCGTTTACGAATTCATTGGGGTCAGTATTTATATTCAAACGTGTAAAAGCAGGAGAAGCTTGGACAGATGTTATAGTGGCTGAATATTCAGGAAGACCTGATACAGCAGAGGAATATTATGAAAATGTAAGAAAACTTCTAGTGTTTTATAATGCTAGATTGTTATTTGAGAATGAACGTAAGGGTATATATCCTTACTTTACAAACAAACACTGTGACTACTTACTCGCAGATTAGCCTGATAAGATTATATCAGAAGTCTTTAAGGACAGTAAGGTACAAAGACGTAAAGGATGCCATATGACAAAAGCTATTAGAGCTTATGGAGAAGGTTTGATATTAGAGTGGTTACTTGAAGAGTATGAACCAGGACATCCTAACGTAGAGAGAATATATAGTGAACCTTTAATTGAAGAACTTATAGAAAATGACGGCGTTAAAAACGTCGATAGAGTAATAGCTTTGTGTATGGTTATGATATACAGAGAAGAGTTATATCAAGTAAAGGTTAGTAAATCACAAGAATAGAATAAATAGGTTGAACTCTTTGACATGCCTTTGTTTGGACAACAATGGTTCAAAAACGATAGTGTGCAAGATGATATACCTCTATTTAGTTTTTAATAATGGTAAGAGTAGAAGATAATTTATATAATGCCACATTCCCACAACAGAAGCTTCCTTTATCAAAGAAAAATGAAGCGTGGCAGCATGGTTGTGTTGACTATATAATAGGGGAAGGAAATATAGTCTCTAGTGGAATGTATAAAACACCAAATGGTGAAATTTAGACCTATTATAATCTCTATAATAGTATATTTGATGAAAAGGATTTTAAACGTATTACAAACCCGTTTAAAGTTGATGACGGCTTCCCTGCTACACCCTAGGACTTTAATATAATTCGTCCTAAGATAGATTTGTTGATAGGAGAGGAAACAAAACGTCCTATGAACTTTAGAGTAGTTAGAACGTCACAAGAAGCTGCCTCAGATCTTATGGATAAAGAAAAAGAATTGTTGTAGCAATATATGATGTCTGCAATAATGTCAAAACTTGGTCCAGAAGAATAGCAACAGTTTTAGCAATAGTTACAAAGTGGAGAAATAATGCCACCAGAACAGATTGCTAAATATATGGATTCTCAGTATAAAGATGTTGTTGAAAATACAGCATATCATACATTACAGTATTTAAGAGAAAAACTTGGTATAGATAATGAGTTTATAAAAGGTTGGAAAGATGCTCTTATATCTGGAAATGAAATATATTATGTTGGTGTACAAAATGGCGATCCTTATATGGAGAGAGTAAATCCATTATTCTTTTCTTATGATAAAAGTCCGGATCTTGAATTCATTGAAGATGGATCTTGGTGTTGTCGTAAGATGAGATTACCTGTTGCAGAAGTATATGATAGATACTATGATAAGCTTAGTGAAAAAGACCTCAATAAGCTTAATGAAATGCTTACAGGTAAGCCTATGAACGATACCGGAGAAAAAGACATTGTTGATAGTTTTGGAAGTAGTATTTCTATGCATATATATGACAATCCTGCTTTTGATCAAAAAAGTAGATATTGTATCAATGTATGGCACTGTTGTTGGAAATCCTTTAAAAAGATTTATTATGTTACAGTGGCTGATGAAACTGGTACAATGCAAACAGAAATCGTTGATGAGACATACAAAAAGATAGGTAATGAAATATCTATAGAACCTGATTGGGTAATCGAAGTATGGGAAGGTTATAGAGCCGGCAGTGATTTGTATTTTGGTATACAGCCATTAGAATATCAGCATGTAAGTTTAGATAACCCAAATAGTCAAAAACTTCCTTATTGTGGCTGTGTTTATAGTAACACAAACAGTAAACCTAGATCGCTTGTAAGCATATTAAAACCTTTGCAATATATGTATATTGTATTGTGGTATAGACTCGAATTGGCAATAGCTAGAGATAAAGGTAAGGTTATAAATATGGATATAACTTAGATACCAAAAGCTATGAATATTACACCAGAACGATGGATGCATTATTTATCAAGTGTAGGTGTTAACTTTATAAACCCTTATGACGAATCTTGGAATGTTCCAGGTAGAGAGGGTGGTAAACCAGCATAGTTTAATCAAATAACAGCATTAGACTTAACTATGTCAAATGTTATAGCTGAGTATATTCAATTAATGGATAAGATAGAACAGCTTGCAGGAACTATATCTGGTATTACTGAACAACGCCAAGGAGCTATTAGTTCTTCAGAGTTAGTAGGAAATGTTGAACGTTCTGTAGTACAATCTTCACATATAACAGAACCTTTATTCTGGGCACATGCTCAATGTAAGAGACATGTACTTAATATGTTGTTAAACACCGCAAAAGGTGCTTGGTAGCAGTCAAACAAGAAGAAATTATCATATGTATTTGATAATGGCGAAAGAGCCTTCTTGGATATATCTGATAAGTTCTATTATGAAGACATGGACGTGTTTGTTAGCGATACTTCTAAAGATCTTGAGAATATACAGAAGTTACAATAGCTTATACAACCTGCTATGCAGAATGGTGCAAGTCTTTTGGAAGCTGCAGAGATACTTACAAATGACAACTTTAATATAATTAAACAGAAGCTTGCAGCTATGCAGAAGAGACAAGAAGAACTTCAGCAGCAACAGCAAGAAGCAGAACAGGCTGCACAACAGCAACTTCAGCAGATGCAGAATGAAGCTAAACAGCAAGAACTTATGTTACAGGAAGCACAGATGGATCTTGATAGATATAAGATAGATCAAGATAATCAGACTAAGATTACTGTAGCAGAAATATCTGCATATCGTGGTACTGAAAATAAAGATGCTGACGAAAATGGCATACCAGACCCGATCGAAATAGCTAAAGATGCTACTGCACAAATGAAGGTTCGAGAAGATGCTTATTCTAAGCGTTATGAATCTAAACAAAAGAAAGAGATAGAAGACGCTAAGATATAGCTTGAGAGAGATAAAATGAAGCATGAAACACAACTTCAGTCGCAGAAGGATAAGGCAGCTATGGAAAGAGAGTAGCTTAAAGCTAAAACTGCATTGAAGAATAAAGTATCAGGCGAGCGATGACAAAAGACGAATTAAGAAAATTTTTGGCTAAATATAAACCAAAGACACAATATACACAAAAAACGGATGCTATAAAAAATAATAAACCTGTTGTTGTAAAGCCTGTTAAATATAAACCAAAAAGTGGCGAATCTATAGTTAATCTTCCTGGACAAAAACCACGTATAGTAAGAAGAAGAAATGAAGTTGTAAGTACAGATAATAGAAGTAACGCACAAAGACGGCTGGATTGGAAGAAAGATGAGTAGACAAAGTAGTATTATCAACAATAGAAAAATAATCAAGCTTTTGAAGATTTTACTAATGCTATAACGAAGTTATATTCCCCCTCTACTTATGTAGGTGCAGCCGCAAGAAGCTTGACCGGTGATGGTACTTTTGGAAGTAATCTTACTAGCGGAACTGGTTTTAATAATCCTATTGCAAATATTGCTTTTGATTTAGCAACACCTGTCGCTTTAAAATCTTTACAGAATCCTATATCCAAATTATTTAATTCATATAGTAAAATCCCATTTAATAAAATGTCATATATCGGTAAAGATCTTTATAGAAATACTCCACAATATGTAATAAAACATTTTGCAAAAACAAATACAGGTAAGCGACTGGCAGAAGTAGCAATGCGTGGCACATCTGCAGCCAATCCAATTCCGATATTACAAGACCAATTAAGATATATATTACATAATGATAAAAGAAGAGGGTTCGATATATTAAAATATATAATTTCTGGTAAAAAAACAGGACCGTTTGGAAGATATAATAGCATGACTCCGTTTGAAAACGGACAATATAGACCATATACTGGATTTTTACCAAATGAAAACCACAATGCAATAATACCTGATGCAAACGATTTAATTGATGCGTATTTATACAACAAACAAATTGACAGTAGATATGGTTTAATTTATAAGGGTAAAGGAAGTGATTTTGGGGTACATGAAAAATACATAAAAAATAATTATCCAGAACGATATAGTAATGTATAGGTATATGAGACAACTCCGAGTAAAGAATATCTATATGACGGACCACCAGTTAAAGAAAATTGGAATATGTCTAATGATCACGAAAGATTATTTAATATGACACAAGGGCCTACTCCAAATGTTGGAGGACATCTTGAGTCTGCGCCAAATTTATTTGATCCACCCTTTAAAGGATAGGATATTTGGAAATTTAAACCCGATGAATATATGAAAAAATGGAAAATTGAAAACCCTATAATAAAGGCTGGGTTAACATTCATAGATAATGCCGGAACACCTGTAGTAATTAAAACTCCCTGGTTAAATAATATGTAATACAGTGACTATGAAAAAGAAAAATAACTTTTATTCTTGGATGGATAAACTTGCAGACAAGAAGGCACAAGATTGGACAAAAGTTCCAATGAAACCTTTAGATCCAGCATTAGTTGAAATGTAGATGTTAAACGATCCTACATATAATTATGAGACATTTTATAATCTACAGCCATTTATGGCTGAACGCATGTTACAAGCAGATCCGGATGCACATTTTACAGATATAGCTAAAACCATGTATCATCCTACTTTTTCAGACGAATCTATTTTTAGTGGTAATATAAGTGATTTTAATCCATTAGGTATAATAGGAGGACATTGGAATGAAGCAGGTACTGAATATACACCAAGTGCATCATAGTTATAGAATTATTTTAACTATAATGTTACTCGTAATTATTTAAATCGAAATGAAGATCATCCGATAAAGATTAATTTACCTAAATATTAGACCGGCAAAAATGGTAAGAATACAATGAACTCCTTTATAACAGACATAGGACCGCTTGTATATCAAGGATTGAAAAGCAGAGGTGTTAAGAATCCAAATGCATATGATTATATGATGCGTCAATTAGCAATGGAATCTGGATATGGTGGAACTAGATACAGGAATTCTCATAATTATGGTGGTGTAATGTCTAAAGGTAAATTAAAGCAATTTGAATCTGATCAATAGTTTGTAGATTATTATTTAAATCTTATGAACAATAAATACCGCGATGCTGTATCAGCAAAAGATTTGCGACAATATGCAGAATAGTTGGGCAAATAGGGTTATTATAATGGACCAACCGTACAACAATATTATGATAAACTTAACGGTTTAAAAACATACGGAAGATTACTATAGAATGATCTTAATAAGAACCGTAGTATATACGAACAAAACTCTGGTATACAAGTAAATCCGCAAACAAATCAAGCATAGTTCATACAACCAATACCAATAGAACAGTAGCCAGCACAAATCCCATTAATTAAACCACAAGATTTGAAAATGCTTACTGTACCAATAAATCAAATAAAAATACCTAATTTAAACTTTAAATAATATTATTATGTTAAACCCATATTTATTAGGAGTTACGTTGCCTGCATACGACTTTGGTATGGATGTTCCACCGCAGACTCCTCAATTTAACTATGATCCAAATAGCGGATATAGTTAGTAGGATTTCGACTACGCTGTAGATACGTATAATAAAATATACGGAAACAATGGCGCTGAACCATACGGCGGAATTGACAAATATATAGATGACACTGCCAATATGTATATGAATGCTAGAAATTATTATTCAAAACCACTGATGGTGGATGACGTTCCACCACAAACACCACAGCAGACAGGTCAACCAGCACAAGAAGACATTGACTTTGCAACATCTATGTACGATAAGATGTACGGTGGAAGAGTAGAGCCAGCCATGGGCAGGGATGAATATATAAAAAAGGAAGCATTGGATGCCTATAAATAGCGCATGCACATGGAAAACGAAATTAACCGAATGATTCAGAATACAGAGTCTGGTAGCTATAAAGTGCGCAGAGGAGATACCTTAAGTCGCATCGCAAGGAAATACGGCATATCTGTTAAAGATCTTGCCGAACTAAATAACATTAAAGATGTAAATAAGATTAGAGCAGGTCAAACGCTTAGATATAATAAGAGATATATTAGACCTGCTACAAGAAAATCTTCAAAAAATACTCATAAGTCTGGTATGAAGAATCCTTCTAATTATAGAGTTGTGAGAAACGCATATGGTCAATATGCATTTATGTAATAACTGAATAAGTAATACAACAATTAAATTATTATAATAATTTATGAATAAAGATACTACAAAACCGACCTCATTTGATTCACTGTTGAGTTCAGTATATGGAGATCCTGCAGAAGGAACATCTAAAACTGATATGGACACAGCTAATGAATTTGAAAATGTGGTTGAGGACAAAATACCGGCAGACAATCCTGCTGAGGAGATTAATGCGGATGATACTGATCCGTCAGCTAAAGACGATGATAGTACCATTCCACAAAATACTATAAATAATGACCAAAAAGAAAATCCAGTAGAGACTATTAATAATGTTGCTGAACCGTCAGATGCTGACGTAAGAGAGGCAGAACAAGTTGGTCTCTTTTTTGACGCTATTGGACAATCTTTAGGTTGGAATATGGATGATATAAAAGAAGAAGATCGTCCACTAACTGTAGATAATTTAACCGATTATATAAGAGAGGTAATCGATCAAAATTCTGTTCCACAGTATGCAGATGAACGAGTACAGCAGCTTGACGAATATGTTAAGAATGGTGGAAAGTTTGAAGACTTTTATGGAAAGCAGCAGACATCTTTGTCATACGATAATCTTGATATGGATGATGAGACTAATCAGAAAAATGTGATTAGTGAGTTGCTTCGATATAATGGATATACCGATGAACAGATAAAGAATAAGATAGAGCGCTATGAAGATGCTGACATGCTTGAAGAAGAGTCAGAAGATGCTTTATCAAGATTAAAGACTATTAAGAAGCAGCAGATTGAGTATGAACAGCAGCAACAGCAGTTGTACATGCAGCAGCAAGAAGAGCAATAGAGGGCATTTTATGCACAGTGTATGAATCAAATCAATAATCTGCAGTCTGTACAGGGTATACAGATTCCTGCATCAGACAGAGCAAAGCTTGCTGATTATATCTTCAATGTCGATCAAGACGGAGTTTCAAAGTTCCAGAAGGATTATAATGATCAGGATAAGTTTATTAATAATCTTCTAACTACTGCTTATATTACTATGAAAGGTGATTCATTAATTACTACAGCTAAGAGAGACGGAGAATCATCCGCAACAGAAAAACTTAGAAAAATATTAAGACATTCTAGTAGAAATAGATCTACTTATAATACAGAAGAAAAACCAAAATCAGCTGTTGAACTCGCGTCAAAATTCTTCAGTTAATTAAAATTAATCAAAATATATAAAATAATATGAATAACAATTTGCTTAATAATCTCCAGCTGTATCGTGGTAAGCGATTTGCAGACTTGGTAGATGAGAATATGATTTCTAACGCTTTGCTGACAAATCCTCACCAGGTATCTGGTCTTCTTTCGCTTGTGTTTGGTACAAAGGATGACGGCGTATCTACAGCTATTGACCTTATTACAGGTGGTCTCGGCAAGACGATGATTATTGATAACCGCGAGTATGAGTGGTCTGTAATGATCGATCAGGATCATGCAGTAAATATCGTATGGGCTAAGTGCGACGGTAATATTATTACAAGTGCAACAGAGGCTCCTGGTATTAACCGTTCACCGATTTATATTGCTCTTGAGGAGCGTTGGTACGGTCCTGGTGCAATTCTCGCATTTGATGATATTAATTTCCAGGTTCGCGTATCTGGTACTCCGTATCAGGATGGTAATGCTTGGGTATATGAGTGCTATGTAGCTGATGGCTCAGATGCTTCTTATATTCCTTCTATGTATCTCCTCCCTGGTCGTCAGGTAGACCGTATTGGTTCAGCATACGAGGAGTACAGTGATGAGGCAGATATCATGGGATATCAGACTCCATTTAAGATGCGCAACAACCTTATGACACTCCGTATGTCATATGATATTACAGGTGACGCATATTCTACAGTATTGGCTATTGCTCTTACTGATCCTGAGACAGGTAAGAAGTCATACCTCTGGTCTGATTATCAGTACTGGAAGGCTCTTCGTGAGTGGAAGAAGCGTGAGGAGAAGATGCTTCTGTTCGCACACTCTAACCGTAACTCAGATGGTACATATGGTCTGAAGGGTACTAATGGTCGTTCAGTTGCTATTTCTGCAGGTTTGTTCGAGCAGGTATCTCCGTCAAATATTCGTTATTATACTACACTTACATGTGAGTTGTTCGAGGACTTCTTGTTTGACCTTTGCTACAATATGCTTGGTACAAACGAGCGTAAGTTTATGGCTCTCACTGGTGAGATGGGTATCAGAGAGTTTGACCGTATCCTTAAGGAGAAGGTAGCTAGCTTCCAGATGATTGATACACACTTTGTTTCTGGTTCTGGTCAGGATCTTACACTCGGTGGTCAGTTTACTACATATAAGATGACTAACGGTATTGAGCTTACAGTTAAGCGTTGTGGTCTCTTTGATAACATGGAGATGTTCCGTAAGCTTCATCCGCTGACAGGTAAACCTCTTATGTCTTATACATTCCTTTTCCTTGATCTTGGTCAGCGTGACGGTCAGGCAAACATCGTTAAGGTATGTCGTAAGGGTCGTGAGTTTGTACAGTGGTGTACAGCAGGTTCTGTAACTCCGCAGGGTTACTCAAATAGCATTAACACAGTACGTTCTAACAGCCGTGATGGTTATCAGGTACACTTCCTTGGTGAAGAGGGTATTATGCTCCGCAACCCGCTTTCATGTGGTATCCTTTATTGTGATGCTGATGATGCTGAGGATAGCATCGAGGGTTCATACGTTGGTGCGTAATAAACAATAAAAAATAAATAAATAACGATCGAGCCTGGGATTTATTCCCAGGTGTACGACGTTACAACACACTAATTATAAATTATGGTAGTTGAATTAAAGATTAAAAAGAAAAACCCCTGGGCAGGTCTTCTTAAGTATAAAGGTTGTTGTGATTATATTGCGCCTTATTGGACTCGTTCCGGGATGAGATACACAGGTTTAACACCTGAAGATGAAGAATATTTTGAAAAAGCTTTAGGTTACGAAAAAGGTACTCTTGCTCGTACAAGCGATTTTTGGATTACATATAATATAAAGATTGGTACACGAACACTTATTTTAGATGATTCAGTTCCACGTCAAGCTATGATGATTAAGTTCCTTTCTGGACATAAGCGAGTAGCTACATCGTTGGATAAGCTTTCTGCTGGTAAGGATTATCTTCTAATCAATAGAGAGGCTGAAGCAGTAGAGGCTAATAAGATCAATAAGTTGCGTCGTGATGCTATTATCGAATTTGGTAAACTTACACTTGACAACATGCGTAAGTGTTTGCGTCTGTTTGGTATGAACTCTGAAAGAATGTCTAACGAATTAGTTGAATCAACACTATTCGATTTTGTAGACAAACAACCTAAGAAGTTCTTTGACCTTTGGGTTAATAACAAACAGAAGGATACTCAATTCATACTTGAAGAGGCTATTGCCAAGGGTGTAATACGCAAAGATCGTACTCAGTATTATTATGGTACAGAGTTGTTTGCTGATTCTCTCAAAGATGCTATAGCATACTTGGATGCAAAGAAGAACCAAGACCTTAAGCTTTCTATTATAACACAGATAGAAAATAAGTAATAAAATAAAATGAAGATATGACGTATAAAGATGTTTATAATAAATTTATGATTGAATATGACAAGGCTGATATATCTTCGTCATATCCTTCACTTACGATATATGAAGTTGCAACTCTCTTAGACAAGGCGACTCTGGCACTAATTGCTCAAAAGGTTACTGGTAATAATCCAAGACAGACGTCCATGGATATTGATATGAAGAGTATATCTGATCTACAGTCTATTATTGTAAACTAGAATGTAAATTTTGAGAACACCGAAGGTGACACAATTGGCATTAGTAATCTACACATACTTAATCCATACCTAGATGATCTATTATATCCGATACATATCATAGTTAATGGAGATTATACAAAAATTATAAAATTCATTCCGTCAATATATGCTGACAAATTTTATAAAACACTTAATAATGATCCATGGATAAAATCTCCAGTAGCATATATGTCTAATGATAGTATATATGTTCTGCATTCAGATGACGACTCTGATCTTTTCGAAGAATAGGAGTTACGATTTCCAATGTTGTATATAAAGAGGCCTGATAAATTTACTACAAACCTAATGGATAAAACTGGAAAAAAACAAGAATAGAAATTTCCTCTTTCTGACAATATGTGTGAAGAATTAATAAATCTTGCGATAATATTTGCATGTAGGAATGTTGGCGATCCTAGAATATCTACTGAAATACAAACTAAATCACTTGAATCATGACACACGAATAGACTAGAGATTTGCTCATAGAAATTGAGCGCAGGCTCCAAACAATGGATCCTACAATGGTTGTATATAATAAAATAGAAACAGACGATTTAGTTTCATATTTTAATTAGTTTTAGAATACGTTCGTAAAGCAGTTATATCAGATAAAGTCCAAGCCTGAAGAAAATAAAAAACTATCGGTAAAATTAGACAGTTATTTGTCTACGCTATATAGCATAGAACAATTAACTAAAGCTACAGATGATGTTCAACATAAAGATTGTTTTACATATAGCTTACCTTCTAGATATCTATTATACATAGATTCAGTAAGTAAAATAAACTTGTCGTATAAAGACAATAAGACGTTTACTGTAAATAACCAATTAGTAGAATATGAATCTACAATATCTTAGGTGATGAATAAGGCATTTAATAATGGAAATATTATACGAAAGCCGTTGGTTGTGATATCAAACGGACTTGATGTATACATAGATCAATATTCTACTTTAGATAGTGTAACTCTTACATATATTAAGATGCCGTAGCAGCTGTAGTTAGATGATTCAAATTATGCGTGCGAACTTCCGTATGAGTGTTTTGATGAATTAGTCGAAGGTACAGTAGACTTATATATAAATACAAAGTATAAACTACAATCTGGACAGAAATCCGATGAAAAAACTAAACAAGATAAAGGAGGAGATGAGCAATGAGGCATATTGATATACTAAGTGCATTTGAAAGAGAGATAAATAAAATAGATGATGTTATCGATAAACCTATGACTGATGATTCTATATACTGGTTAAATCAAGCAGTATATAAGTTTATTAAGTTAAGATTTAACGGATCGAGTCCAAGCGTCACTTCATATGAATAGACAGAAAAGCGTACTGCAGATCTCATAAATTTATATAGTTCAGTAAAGATAGACACTTTTGATATTGATGACACTAATCCAGGATATGATAGATATAATGTATCGTATCATGGTGATTAGTTTACTGATAAGCCGTTCTTGTTTGCACTAAATGAGGATGTAATAATATCTGATAATTCTGATGAACACAAGAAGGCTACATGTGTATTTGAGTGTACTGCTGACAACTTTATGTATCGTGTAAACAACATCTTAACAGACTTCCATTATCGTCATTATAAAGCAAGACCGCTTAGAATAAAGACAGATGACGGTTGTTCTTTGTTAACAGATAAGAATTATAAAATAAAAGAATATACTTTAGGTTATTTAAGAAAACCTAAAGAAATAAGCATGGAAAACCCATTAGATGAGTATGTGGAGTTTTCTGACGTAATATTGCCTGAAATAATAAAAATGGCTGCACAAATGTATATAGAAAATAAAATACCCGAGCAGCAAAGATATCAGACAATTGTAAATGAAGTAAATACTCAAGAATAATTTTAACGTGGAAACCCCAGCTAGTTAGGTCTAGTATTATATTTATAGGGGAAGTAGAAAAAATTAAATAAATAAAATATGATTACATACGTAAATACAGTGTTTGTAAATAACACTAACGCTGGTGCTATTGCAGCAGCAAAGCCTACAACGGCTGATAAGGATAAGTTTGTACTTTATGACGTAGATACTTGTAAGTATGTTACGACTCTTACTGCTGCTAATAAGCGCATTAAGATTGGTCTTGTATCAGATAAAGTTGTAAATAAAGTAGACGTTAAGACAGGTGCAACACAGAAAATTCCTGCAATCAAGTGGTCTAATGTTATCAATAAAGACGACATTAAATCTTTCGTTAGCGGTAAACCTAGTGATGTTGCTTCTGACGAGGATACAGTAGAAGTTAACTTTACCGACTTGAACGCTAATACACTTAATTTGTTCAAGGAAGGTAAGGCTCGCATCGTAGTACGTCTTACATTCAAGGATCTTCCTACACGTTTCCGTAAATGGACAGAGTCTTATGAGTATGTTCCGAAGCCAACTGACACTACAGATACTATTGCTAGCGGTATTGCGGCTGTTATAAACAAGCAGTATAAGCGTGCTCGCGTATCTGCAACAACAGCATCAAGTAAGCTTACTCTTAAGGCACTTCCTTACGATGATGACAATAGCGTAGATACAATCAACGTAGCAAACAAGGTTCGCTTTAACGTTAACCTTTATTATACAAATCCTGGTGCTGCAGGCTTTGCTTCTAAGAATAAGTATTTCCCGACAGGTGTAACTGTTAAGAAAACAGCTGGTAAGGTTTATCCTGCAGAGGCTAAACTTGTTCGTGACCGTGAGGCACAGGCTATGGGTTATGAGGGTATTCTTAACCGCGGTTGCTGTACTTGGCCAATTATTAAGCCTGAAATGAAGACAAATCTCAGTGCTTCATACAGCTATGCAACTCTTGAATTTGAGAACATGTACCGTGCAGCTGATGACATTCAGCGTCGCACAAAACAGACAGTTGAGATCTATTCAGTTAGTCCTACTGCTAAAACAGGTATAATCGATGTACTTGCAGCTTGGGTTAATAATACTTCTGCAGCTGAAGCAGTTAGTGGTAAATAATCCCGTAATGGGTTGATAACAACAAGCTAGAACGGTAAAATTCTGTTCTAGCTTTTTTTATATAAATATAGACATGAAAAAAATAAGAATAGGTAATGACGTAATTGTTCGTGTAAAACTTAGTTAGTTTAATACGGACGACAAACTTAAGATAAAGCAGCTTAGGTGTCTGTTTATTCAAACAAATTCTGATGCAAAGGATAATCGTAAAGTTAAATATTACGAATCATCTGATTATGCCTATGGTTGTTGTGGATGTCCTAAATACAATTATCCGATATGTAATTATTGCACTACGTCTTGTCCTGTTATACAGGAATGTTCATCAAATAAATGCGAGGATCCTGATGAAATGTCTAAGAAGTTCAAGGATCTATATAAGGATGCCTATCAGGCAGATATAAAGATATTTGATGACTATATTGAGGCATATATGCCAGCAAACGATCAGATAATAGGATAGTATAATGTTATATTCATAGCTGCCATATATAAACAAGGTTGGGGTACAGATAATATAAAATATGCTACTATAGAAGAGGGTGTATTATTTGAAATAGTAGATTAGAACGGAGAGGGTGTAACTAAGAATGGTGTTGTTGATTTAACTCGTGAAGAAACTCCAGAATAGGTTGTAGAATACATTATTCCAACATCTTCTGAATTATTTGTTACAGCAGGAACTAAGTATACTTTTGGTGGTGTTGATGACCGACAAAATACATATAGCTTTACCTTTAAGGATGATCAAACTGATGATGCATACGAGCTAAATGAGGATAATATTAAGTTGTTTGAATTCGGTGCTGATTCAATTGATGGACAAAGCGTAACTGAATTAAAATTGTCTGAAAATGGCGATTTTACTGTTAATGCCAAAGATGATAGATCTTTCTATATTATAATATATAGTAAGAATAATCCTGATGTTAATGCTAAGATAAAATGTAATGTATCATATTATCCTGTTATAACGGAGATGGGTCCTAACCAATCTTATGGTAATGCGAATACAGGAACGTATAACCTTATGGATCGTGAACTTACTTAGTGTTATAGATATGAATTTAAATATAAAACGTTGGGCTCAAATATATTTGAGTATATTACTGAGAGTACTGCGAAGTTTTTCAACTTTGAATTGACTGTAGATGGTGTTCCTGAGCCAAAATCTTCTGTAGATGAATTTGGTAGATTAACTTTATTAAAAGAAGATATTCCTGCAGAGCTTTCTGGAGGTGGAAGTATGCGTATTCTGGCAAGAAGTAAGGAAAATAATAAAATTAATAGTTATATAGATATTTCTACTTATGGCATTAATGAACCAAATCCGAATATAAAATATTGGATAGATACAAAGTGTTCAAATCCTGTAATTAATGGTCAGACGCTTTTACTTATATAGAAAGAATAGCTTGATCCACTTTCATATTATGTTCGCGCCACCACAACAAGTGCTCGATATGGATACATGGACAAGTATGATATAAATAAATATATAGCAATTACACTTCAAATTACAGGAGAATTTGATGAAAACCGAAGTACAATAGATGACGAAGGAAACGTTAAAGTAAGTGTTGTAGGTGCTGTTGGTGGTAAAACACATGGTAAGCTTATTGCTTGGATTAAAGATAGACCTAGTGTATCAGGATATACTACATTCTCAATTCACAATAGTTAAGTTATGGAAATATTATTACAAAGAGTAGCTAAAAAAGACAAGTATACAATAGGTAAACTTTATATAAATGATTAGTATTTTTGTGATACACTTGAAGATACAGACAGAGGTTTAACATAGTCTATGACAGAACAGTAGATAAAGTCTAAGAAGGTATATGGTGAAACAGCGATACCTACAGGAACATATCGAATCATAATAAGTTATAGTAATAGATTTAAGAAACAGATGCCTTTATTGTTAAATGTACCTGGTTTTTCAGGTATACGTATACACACAGGAAATACTGAAAAAGATTCATTGGGTTGTATTCTTGTCGGCAAGAATAAAGCTGTTGGAAAAGTTCTCGAATCAAGAGATACATATAATAAGTTATTTTCTATATTATAGAAAGCTAACGAAAAAGAAACAATTAAAATAATTATAAAATGACGTTCATGCAATCAATAGGGCACGTGTGGTCTAGTATCACATCTGCCATTAACTCAATTAGTGGTAATACATTTATAGGAAAAACAATGATTGCCACAGGAGCCCTGTTGACAGCTTATTTTACACCTATAATAGGTCTATTAATTACATGTTTTACTACATCTTTTGTCGATATGCTATATGGTATACAGGTAGCAAAAATGTAGAATAGTAAGATAACAAGTAGTAGAACACGCAAAGGTACATGGAATAAGATAAAAGCTGAATTCGCAATAATAGCGTTAGCTAGATTATTGGAATTTACAGTAATTGGTACTACTGGAGTATTTGTACTTACGGGTGGTGCAACAGTTATTATTACATTAACTGAGCTGTGGTCTATACTTGAAAACTTAAATACATTGTATCCTAATGGACCTTGGAGATCTTTGGGTAAATATCTTAAGAAGAAGGGAGAAGCTTACACGGGCATAAATTTAGATTTTGAAAATAAAAATGGGAGCGATAGCAATAATAAAGAATCTAATAGCTAATCGTAAAACTCTATTTAAGGCTATTTCCTGGCTCTCTGTTGGACTTTTATTATTATTTAGTATAACTACATACAAATAGAATAAAAAGCTTACAGAAAGCCTGGAAATATCTTAGAACAATATTGAAGCCTATTAGGAATTATATAATGATTCTTAGTAGGCTTCAAATGTTTTAAAACTTACAGTGGAGCAGCTATAGAATTCAAAAGATTCTGTTATACAGAAGTTAGATAGTGTTAGAAAAGAGTTAAAAATAAAACCTAAACAGGTTAAAACTGCTGCAACGCAAACTCAAGTAATAAACGTTATAAAGAGTAAGGGGGTTAAGGGGGATATATTAGTAAAAGATACAATATATACAGATAGTATATAGTATAATCCTTTAACAACTGTACATTATACTATAGGTAAAGATACCGTTAGTATAGGTTTAAATGTAGAGAATACTTAGTATTTATATATTTATACTACTAAAGAATATAAGAATAAAAAGAATTTTATAAAACGATTATTTACATTAGATTTTAAGAAAATCAAGAAATATAAGTATAAGATTGTAAATACTAATGATCTACTTAAAAACGATGATGTAAGAATAGTTGAATCAAACAATTAATATTATGACATATATTTCACTAAGAGAATTTATAGACGATATACTTCTTATTGTACGTAATAATAACATAAGTGAAAGTGAAGATTTGTCTAGACATCAAATAGCTACGTGGATTAGAGCCTATAAGTAGATGCTACTAAAGAATAGACTCGATCAATAGAAACAACAGTGTCCTAATAACGACGAGCTTGAAGATTATATAGACGATATCTTTATTAGGGAAAAAGGACCGTTAGAACTAGAAGACATAGATCCTGAGAAGGGAGAAGGTCCTATTTTTACACGACGTACAATATAGAAGTTAAAAAATGTGTATGATGACGATGATGATAGTATCATAGCAGTACACGATAGAGATGGTTGTGTTATACAATACATGAATCATCTTAGAAGACATTTTCAGTATTTTAGAAAATACACCGGTAATGAATTAACAGCATATTACGACGATGGATATATTTATATTCAAGGTACCAAAGATCATAATAAACTAAAGTATATATGGGTAAAAGCTATATTCGAAGATCTTGCTACAGATAATGATTCTGAAGATGTAGATGAGGATGATATAAAGATTCCATATTGGTTAGTGCCACAAATAAAGGAATACATACTTAAGAATGAACTTCCGTTTATGTTAGGTAGACCAAGTGATGACAGTAATAATGCAACGTTAGCTAGCGTTAAACCGCACGGACCACAAGATGACTAGAAGTAAAAGATCGATAACATTCAGGGATATGTATAAATCATTGCCCATAGAGCTTGATTATTTTACGTATACGCGCATATTAGAAGAGATGTGTAATGTTATACTGTAGCATATATTTAACTGCTCAGAAGGCTTTAAAATGCCTTATGGATTAGGTTTTATATAGATAGGTAAATATAAACCTAAGACGTTTACACCTAAATCTTTATCTATAGACTATAAATCTAGTAAAGAATATAATAAGCATATATATCATTTAAATGAACACTCAAATGGGTATAAATATAGATTATACTGGTCTAAGATACCTAGAACATTCCCTGATAGATACAGATATCAATTGTGTTTAGTTCGTGACAATAAACGAAAGTTAGCGCAACTAATATTTAATAAACAAGATTATTTAGATATAAATGATATACAAATATACAAAATGTGAATCCGTCATAGCAAAGATAATGTCGGATTTAGATTCCGGTGAAGCAAGAAATAGAATCACAGATATTCGAGAATGGATATTTGAAGCTATTGAAAAAATAGGAGCACCAATGTAGTATATAAGAAAAGAATCTGGTTCAGATGGTGCACCAATATTAAAAATACAAGATCACCAAGTACCAATACCAGACGATCTTGTAAATCTAGATGGTGTAGCGTATTCTCAAAATGAGAACGGACCATGGGTTCCTATGAGCACTAGTACTGGAATATTTAGAGAACCAAATAGAAAGCATTTAAATTAGTGCTGTACATCAAATAAAAATAAAACTAATAATGTTAGTAAGCCTGAATATTTTGTAAAGCCAGGTTGGATTGTTACTAATGTTGACAATGGATACATAAAATTATCATATAAAGCAATAGCTACTGATGATAGAGGATATCCGTTGATACCAGACTTAGCTTCATACCAAGAAGCAATATACTGGTACGTTGTTATGAAACTCAGTTTCTCTAAGTTCTTAAAAGGACATCTTGGAGGAAAGGGCGTAAATAATAACGGCAATGTTTATAACTATATAAGACAATAGTGGAATTTTTATTGTGCACAAGCTTACGCAGAAGCAATGATGCCTACAGCAGATGATATGTAGAATATTAAACGAGACTGGAATAAGTTAATACCTGATTGGGATGGTGATGAAACATTCTTTAATAATATAGGTATAACACAATCTGTCGTTAATGATTATTATTATGGATACTAATGAGCAAAATAAATAGGGCAACATTTTTATAAATACATTTAACGGTGGAATGAATTCAGATACATCGTTTGCTTCTGTACCAAATACACAATATTCATGTGCCATAAACGTTAGGCAAATTAACGGAAAAGATTATTTCGATAGTAACGAAGCTTAGGTAGAAGAAAAATAGGGAATAATAGCGCCAATCACGTATAAGAATAAAGAAATAGTGTTTGGTGAGGTTCCTATAGGAAGTACTTCAAATATTTCAGGACCTGAATTTTTATACATACTTAACACATTTACTATAGATGACCGCATTATCATTTTATACAAATCCAGGTATGAAATGTACGGGAAATAGCATTATCTTATAAGTGTTGCTACTGGACCAGATAAAAATGATAAATACCCAGGTAAATTCTTCTTAAGTAGAAGATTTAGTATATGTGATTTTGACGATCCTGAATTTTATAAAAATGTAAAAAATGTGTCCGCATCAATTCACAAAGAAACCGATAATGTAATAAATTTATATATTTGTGATGGAAAACATCAGTTAATGTAGATTAATATAAGTGAATCTGCAAAAGGATATATCAATAGTCTATGTGCAATATCAGCGAATCATGATGCAGATCACATTGGATAGGGTTTAGCGTATATAATAGATACTAAATATATACAAAACAATAATTACATGCCGGATAAACCTATTATTGTCAGACAGGTGTCTGGAAATTTAAAAACAGGACAGGTTCAATATGCATGTGTGCTATATAAAAAACATGGAATTTAGAGCTGCTTATCATTGTTAACTAATAAAATACAAATAATATCTAATAATAGAACTAGAAAGCAAGGATGTGCAGAAGATACCGATAGTGGAATAGGAATTGAAGTAGAGGTTGCGATTAACTATGACCAATCGGAGTTATTTGATATGTGTAAGATATATCGAATTCATTATATAAAACCTGGATAGAGTCCAGAAGTACATACTATATGCGATAGTAAAATAGGTAGAAGTATTATATATGCTGACACAGGTAACCAATCGTTAGAAAAACTTTCATTAGAAGAATTACAATCTAACTATTAGCAGCGCATTATACCTGGCGTATTTACATATAATAGTTAGTATGGAATTGTAGGAGATATTACTGACGATACTACAATATCTGATATAAAAGATACATCATTTCAGACATACTCATTGTATATTGGTAAAAAGGAAGCTATCAAAGATTTTCCGGATGCTGATAAGTTTATAAAACCAAGTGATCCTGGATACAAAAGCGACAAAAAAGCTACATATACAATATTTAAAGATGACGGACAGATTACTAATTACGATTTAACAGATGTTCAGGATATCTATGGTCTTAGAGCTGGAACTATAAATAAATATCCGGGTGGAGTTGTCGGCGATCAATATTCATATTATCAAAATGGTAGATACACTGACATAAGTATTCGACATAGAAAAGCTGGAGAGGTTGGATATACACCTATTTTTGGGTACAGGCGTTTCTATCCTACAACAACCTTGTGCACTTGGGGTAAATATGAAGGAAGTTATGCTGGTGAAAATCCCGAATATATAGCTACTTACGGACATGAGTTAGAATAGTTCCGTGAAATTGACACAAAATTTCTAGAAAAAAACTAGTTCTGTACAATAGACACCGGAACATATTACAAAAACCCATATAGCGGACACGAACACAGATATGTATATGAATACACTCATAGTAAAATAAAATATGGTGTATTTAAAGTTATAGGAGATAATGTAAAAATTAATAAACATAACATGGGATTGTTTACATTCGACTATAGAGTGTTAAGTAAAAAAGATAACCCTAATCCAGTTACTAAAGTAGAAACATATAATATAACAGGAAAATATATATATACTGATGATAATGGAAACGAACATGTTGGATATTACGGATGTGATATTAGTAAAGACGGTAATATTGTACTAATTAATAGTGACAAAAAATAGCGTCATGTTGGTACTGGTTTTTGGTGTAAATACGAAAAGGTTAAGACTTCAAGTACTGCAGGTGGAGCAATGCATGGAAAATTTAAAGTCACAATAGGTGGCAAGTAGATGACTGTTTACTTTGATACTACAGAAGAATATATAATTCCACCAGGATATACAGTTCCGTGTACTTGTGAAAATAAAGATATAGACATTATTATAGATAATGTATATGCAAACAGAAAGCAAGTCGTAAAATAGATAAAAAATAAGTGTGGTAATGAAGGTATAGTTACAATGAAAGGTTCAGATATAAATGTAGATTTAAAACCATCTGACGTAGAAAACATTATCCCATTTGATGAGAATGGAGAAATAGATCCACTTACTGACGACAACAATACAGTTGGTGGTTTTTCCGATTGCGTACAATGGAAGTTTGTTGTATTGAATTCTTAGTGGCGTAAAAACAAAAACGATACTTCCGTAGAAGATGCTTCTATAGAAGACAAGGTTTACTATTTGAACAGGACTCGTGATGGAAAATATTCACTAAGAAGTTCCTCAATAGGAAATAATGTAGTAGGGGATATTGAAACACTGATGAATAAAAAAAGTGTGAAGGTTAAATCTGTACGTGATGCAGGATATAACAATATATTTATATCTAGTTTATTTAGAACCCTTATGCCAGGAGAGACTTATAGATACGGTATTGTATTTTATACTAAAGAAGGAAAACGAAGTAATGTTCACTGGATTGCTGATATAAAAGCACCTGATATACTAGAAGATATATATACAACTAGTGGTTTTGATGGTAAACTGCCGATAATAGGTCTTGAATTTAGTGTTACTATGCCCGATTGGCTCAAAAATAATAACATAAGTAAATATATTATAGTAAGATGTAAAAAACGAGATATTCATACAAGAATACTTGAGCAGGTAACCGTTAGTAATGTTATGAGACAGGATCAGTAGATTCCAGATCCAGATAAAGCTGGTAAACCGGACGCAAATAAAAGACAATATAGTCCATATTATTCTCTTGGACTTGTGTCTATTAATCGCATTGCTATAGGATTAGGTAAATTAGTTGCACCTTGGCCAAACGGATGTTATCCAGGAACGGGTTTCCCAAAAGCAAATACGCCTAAATTATATCAAATATATTCACCAGACATTAATTATTTAGAAGATAGTACATATACTAAGATATCAGTTGATACGTGTAATATGTCTGCGAAATATAATATATATACGGACTGTGATTTAATCAATAATAATCATTGGTATGTCGATAATAATAACAATCCTGATCCCAATTCGGGTCCCGATGAAAAATTGAAGGATTCTACTAACAATGAATTAGCTACTAATGGAAGTGCTTTTAATGCAATAAACAGACATTTTATTAAGTGTCGTGGCTCTGAAAAGCAAGCACAATATTATTATGATTATGTTATAAGTACGGAAGATGCAGTTTATGAAACAGTAGAACTTCAAAAAATAAATAAAGCTAAAGAACTTTCGTGGAATGATGTATTCACAGAAGTAAAGAAAGAGGGAGTTAAAATACTGGACGCAATAAAAAAATATACAAACTTTGTTTAGGCTGTTGGTGCAAATAGTTTTGTAAATTTTGCTGCATTTGGCAAATATGACGGAGATCCAGGAGCAGACACTACTGCGTTATTTAATTTTAATTTTACTTGGAATGGTGGCTCAACAATGAATTGGGTAAACTATAGAGAGTACACGTGGAGAGGTGGAAATGAGAATCATTTTGTTCACATGGAAGCTAACGGTCCGCTAAGTATTGGTGGAAGGTCATTTGTAGTACTTGCAAAAACTCCACTAGATGAAAAAGTTTTATCTAATAAATTAGGTAGTTATATTTGTAATATTACGCATAATGCATAGTAGTTTTCCGGAGTGACAAAAGACGAGATGAAATATGATGTTTATTATGATTTCGGAAACTCAGCAAATATTAACGAAAAGAATTACGTATTCGATGGATTACACTATCTTCAAAAATATCAGATTATATCTGCACATAAAATATTTGATTTTACAGATTATGAAAGTAATCTTCAATCAATATAGGTTAGAAATAGGATTCCAATGTATAGTTTGGTTAATGAAAAGCTAACGTATGGAGAGATTAATAACGATAAATTTATTAATCTTGAAATAAAACCTTATTCATTAGATAGTTTATCTGCACAAGAATACCAAGCTTATGAATATGCTTCAATATATTCTGACAATGATTACTCAGTTAGCGTTTTTAATGCAGAATCACACGAAGAATCTATTATTAATTTTCCACATAGAATATTTTATTCTAAGTCAAAAACGGATGGCGAAAATTTAGATAATTGGCATGTTTATAAGGCAGCTGATTTTATAGATGGTGACGCAAAATGTGGACGAATTACGGACTTATTTACATACGACAATAAAACATACGTATTTCAAGAGAATGGTGTAGGAGTATTGTCTATAAATGAAAAACAAGCAATGTAGAATACATCTGGAGAAAACGTTATTCTTGGAATGGCTGACATTATTAAAAATATAAATTATATTTCATCTACATATGGCATGAGAAGGTTTGACTTATGTAAAGCAGGAACAAACGATGCTATATATTGGTTTGATTATCATAATAATTGCATATGTTAGATTAAAACAAGAATAAATTCGTTCGATGTATCAAATTGTATAAACTACAGTAGTCAAGTTAATGTATCTAATATTATTAATAACTATAATGATGTACAGATAAAAGATACGTAGGACAAAATACATACACTACTTCCGAGAATTGCATTTGATAATATGAGAAATGAATTGTATTTTGGAAATCTAAAAATAAATGATGAATACTATTCTATTATATTTAATACTAAATATTCTTTTGCTCAAACTCTTATTTCTGAGTATAATGATGCTGACACAGATAAACATAAATTCCTAGGATTTTATAATATACTCGGCAATGTATGTAAGTTTGAATTAAATAATAATCCTATAACTATATAGACACGTGGTGGAATTATACATACATATTCTATGTGTGACGATAAATCTGATATACAATATCTAAAACCGATGTCAATACAATTTGTAATTAACAATGATACAAATAGTGTAAAAACATTTGACAACCAATAGGTACAATATTCTAATAGATACGGTACAGACATACTTGAAAATAATTAGTTCTTTAAAGACAAAAAACTTAAAGTATTTACCGATATGTATAAGGGAGAATCATATGTTTCTGATACAGGTACATTTGTTACAGATAGAGAAGGTAGTGTATGTTATCCAATACCAAGAGCTGGTGATGATAAAAATACGTCTACAGATGTATATATAAATGGATACGGTAGGAGAATGCGAGGAAGATGGATGGTTGAAACATATACAGATCTTGAACCTTCAAAAAAATCTTCAATATATAATATAATAACTAAAACTAGAAAATCATATAATTAAAATGAAAAGAGGATATTTAAAGTATAAATATTTACCTAAATACGATTTGTCTGATAAAAAAACAATTGATCCTACTGATAATGTAACAGGTAGACTTGATGCTGAGTAGGACGTACAATAGCCATCGATGCAAATAAATAGTTCGTCTGATTATTATAAACAACTTCTTGACGAAAAGATTAAGAATTCATGGATGAATGCAGGAACTACAGCAGTATCATCAGTTGTACAGCCAATAGTAACAAGTTTGTTTAAATCTGGAGTCACTTCTGCAGCAACCGGAGCTGCAACTGGAGCAGGTGCAGCAGGAAGTGCAGCTGGAGGAGCTGCTGGTAGTGCAGCAGGCGCAGGAGCTAGTGGTGCACTAGGTGCTGCTGGAGCTGTTGCCGGAGCATTACAAGGTGCATACGGAACGTTTAATATGGTTAAAGGTTTTGCTGATATGAAGAATAATGTAGCTAGTTCTGCAGACATTGCAAATAGAGCTACTACTTTGACTAATAATGTAAATGGTGTTTCGTATAATGCATACGGAGGCATTAATGCCGGTAATGAGATGCGTATGTTCAGAAAAAACGAACAAGCTTCAAGAATAAATAATACCACAGCTGGAATGTAGGCAGGTGCTGGTATAGGAAGTATATTTGGACCGCTTGGTACCGGTATTGGTGCAGTTGCAGGAGCAATAACTGGATTTTTTGGATCATTATTCGGAAGCGGACGCAGAAAAAGAAAACTTCGAGAGAGAATTAGAGATGTAAATTTGTCTAATTCATTAGCAAATAGACAGAGTCTTAGTGAAGCTAAATCACAATCTGTACTAAATGATTACTATAAGGAAAACAATCCAACTTCAACACTATATAGTGCTGATGATGGAAAAGATTCCTATAGAAGTAAGACTGATGAAAAGCAGGTTCCGGCATTCGGTAAGGTATGGACACCAGAAGGTGAACAATATGGTCCAATAAATGGTCGTATTGGTAAAGGTGAATCATAGTGGGATTTTGTAAATGGAACCGCATCGTACGTAAGTAAAGGAGTAAAGAGAGCTGACGATTAGTTTACATCAGCTCAAAATGGAGATCATATCTCTATTGCAGGAAATGATATTGACTTAACAAATGGTATAAGTTTTGCAGATTAGGCAGCTAAACCTGCGCAAGAAGTAGAGAAAACGAATAAACTCATAGATAAGATACAGCGCGGAAACGGCAATGACAAAACAAAAGAATTAAATTTAGCATAGGCTAATTTATATAAATAGCAATTATTAAAAGAAGGTAAAGAAATAATGAATAGACAGAAAATACAACATAATATGTACAAGACAATGCCAATGGGATCATATGATGTAGGTAAAGATTATATAACAAATTCAATACTGACATCTATGCCTGCTGCATTTGGACTTGCTACCGCTATAAATTAGCGAAATATGTATAAGAATTCTCCGCTAAGTTCACAGTCTCCATACGCTAGAAATGAATCTACAAATGCTGCACTTAGCGAGTTAAACTCACTTAGATATGATCCATACAACTAGGTAAATGCAGTAAGTGATGCATATAGACAAGGATTATATGGAATTAACACAGGTGGAGCATTGTCGCCTGGTCAAAAAATGATACAGCGTGCTGCACTTAATAATTCATACATGCGTAATCTTTCTGATACTTATGCTGCTGCAAATGAAACAAATAATAAGTATCGTCAGCAATATGCTCAAGCATTATTATAGGAAGGTGCTCGTGATGCTGCAGCCAGACAACAAGCTAATCAAATACAACAAGAAAGAGTTAGAGAAGCTACTGCACAGCGACTTAGAGGCATTGAAAGTGCTAATCAAGGTATACTTAATTCTATATCTGGATTTACTAAAAATCTATTTAATAACTATCAGCAGTATAAGAGCGAACAGTATAATAATAAGATGCTGAATCTTTATGCAAAAGAGGGTGGAATAAACTCAGAAGACAATAATGTTCAAACTCCTGTAAATAAAAAACCGATTGAAATTAATTTACGAAAACTTGGCAGACAATTGCGAAGAGAAGCAAAGCAAAACGCAAAAAATGCGTTTTACAACAAGCTTGTAAAACCGACACTCCCGCAATTAAAATATAATTAGTTTATGCCACTCAATACATCAATTCCAGGAATTAATCCGCTCTCAAGATTAGGTAGAATGATGTAGATTGAATCATATATGAATAAATAAAGATAATCATGGATATATTAGGAAAAGAATAGCCAATCGTCTATTAGATAGATGATGTGTTTGATCCACGAATGGCACAAATGGTATATAATGCCCAATAGAATTATGTAAATGCACTACGAGAAGATTATCTATAGACACAAAAGGATTTAAAGGACTTTAGAAAAGAGTATGGAGATTTCTATAGTCCTTTTGCTAAAGATAATGAGAATTGGGATAGACTTACAAACGGTGCTATACGTGAAGTTATGGACAAGTATGGTCCAGATATGCTAAGATCTATTGAAGGTAGAGCATAGATATAGAAAGCTATAAATTCAATACCGTATGGTGAGTTATAGAAACTTAGAGCATCTGTTTAGCCTGCTATGCAATTTTTGAAAAATAAAGGAATATTGGACTCAAAAGGTTTATATAGTAAAGACTTCTAGGATTGGATAAATAAACAGGCTGGTATAACAAATTTTGAGGATTGGGACACACTTAAAAATGGTGTATGGACGAAAGAATCTCCTGACACATTTGATTCATTGAATACAGTTACACATGGTTGGTATGATCAAAGACAGGCTTTATATAAAGGTATGAAAAATGGAAGTCGTGTATACTCGTATGATTTCAATGACCTTAAAAATACAGCCAGAGCGAATGCTCAAGGTTTTATCAATACTCCAAGAGGTGCTTATGAATTTATGAATATAAAGGAACAACTTAAACATGCAAATCCAAATATGTCAGAAAAAGATTTACAAAACAAAGCTTTCGATATATTAGATGATAGAATTGCACAAGCAAATATAGAAATGTTGTTACCTGAAAAATATGAAGCTGATCCCTATGCATTGGCTAGATATAAAGCAGATCTCGATGATAGAAATGCAAGAAGAGCTGCTGCACGAAAACCGTCTACTTCTGAAGAAAAGAAGTTAGGACACTCACACACAGGAGAATCGTTTATGGCTGGTTTATCTAAAACAACTGGAATACCAGTAGAGACTTTAAAAACAGCTGTTACATCAAATGATTGGAAAGCGGTAACTAAATTTATAAAACATGGTCAAATTGAAGCAATACGCTCCACTAAAGGTAAAGGCAATGTTCAAAATGTACTTAATAAATTGGTTACCTATGACGATCCACATATAATATCTAAAAGTTTCGGAAAAACTATTGGAAAATATAACGGAACGGATGTAAGTGATGCTGATGCAAATAGACTATACTCACCTACAGCATTGTTTAATTCGATGTATGGTAGTAAAAATGTTCGTTATTCAAAAGCAAACGGTGGAGATTTTGATAAACTTAAAAGACATAAACATTATAATGCTAATACATACGAATATGTAAAAGTACCTACCGGTAAAACAGTTACTATATTATGTAAAGACGGAAAAACACGTATGTTTAGAGAGATGAATATATATTACAAATAGAAGAATACTAATTATAACAAATATGCAACGGATAAACAGGATGCAAGTGTTGGAACGAATACTTATGTTAAATACAATAAAGTAAGTACTCCAATGTGGTATGATACACACGCTACAACAGAAGGTGGAAGTGTTGATCCAAGAAGTGAAAATTTTATAATGAGTCCACAAATTGGATCAAGTTATGCACCAGAAGTTGAAGTAAACGATATAAATATGGGTAGAAGTCTCGGAGATACAAGTAGTAGAAATACATCTGATGCAAGAATATTTTAATATAAATTAATATGAGAATTGGAAATAACGGAAACGGGTTTTCTTTTAGAAATTGGAGAAAACAAGGCGGTTTAAATGTATATGAAAACCAATTGCAAGTTGCCGAAGAAATAAGAAAAAGACGACAACTTGAAGAATTGAAAAAACAAGAAGAATTAAAAGAAAAACAAGATCGTGTAGACGATCCTAATTATAATCCAAAAACGACACAAACCAACAGAGAATACAACGATCAATATGTATAGAATGATAATACTTCTAAGGATGATTATGCATTTAAAGATGCTATAATGCCAGATCCCGTTATCGATCCAGTTGGATATAGAAGTTGGTTAGAAAGATCTACTATACGTGATGAACATGATCTAAATAAAAAGCTGCCTAATACAGTAGGCAGCAATTTTTCTGCATTTAGACAAATGTCAAAAGCTTATCAAGATCAACTTAATGAAGTAAAAAGTAATAGATTTGAAGCAAAAAAAGAAAGTAAGACTGACCGATTAAATCGCAGAATATTTGAAAATAAAACACTAGGATTATTAAATCCTAAAAAGTAGCTTACAAATGACGAACAAATGGAGATTATTAATTATAGAATGGCAACGGATCCAGAATACGCAAGTGATTTATTGCGTTCTATAAATAAAACGATTGACGCACAAAAAGCTGCAGAAAAAAAGGATTTAGATAATAGGTTGAAGAATGTACCAAATAATTATTACGGTGATGAAAATGTACAAAAACTTGCAAATATGTAGATAGCAGGTTCTGGACAGTTTATGCCGAACATGATAAACGTTGGATTAGATTTACAAAATAAGATAACGTCTATGTGGGCAAAAGATGCATTTTCTGATTTCATAATAAAAACAAATGAGTCATAGTCACAAATTTCTTCTGGTAAAATATCTAGAGCAAGTGAATTGTTATCGTATGCAGATGATACTGAGAAATATACAAAATTTATATCTTAGTACGCTGACAACTTATCAAAAATAAAACAACTTCAAGCTGTATTAAATTCAAGTCCAACAGAGGTTATCAACGATAATTATAAACGTAATGTTAGAATTCAATTAAATAATTTATTATCACAAAATAAACAGATAAGAGATCAAATAACAAACGGTGATTTGTTTAAGACTGCTAAAATATTGAGTAGTTGGTCATCTAGTGGTATGTTAGGTCAAATAGCACAACATATAGATGCAGCAGTTGACGACGATCTAGGAGGTATACGAAAAGAACTATTTGGATTAGGTAATAAAATCGATAATTTATCAAGTTTAATGAATAATAATATTCACGATGAACATTGGTTAAAAAGTGTACAAAAACAAACTGCTGATATACAGAAACAATTATCTAATTTTAAAAATTATACTAATACAAGAATAGACGGATGGAAGGATGATTATTTAACAGATCGTAAGGATATAGAAGATTGGCGCACCGGTGACAATTGGCTACATTTTAAAACTAACGTGTCTGATTATTATAAAGCAAATGCACAGGCGCTACAAAATGATAATTATAACTGGAGTGATCCTGTTAAAATGGCAATGTTTGGATGGTCTGGAATAGCTGGAGGCTCAAACTCGTCTTGGCATAAATCATTAATAAGTCTTGGTTCAAATATATTAGGTTATACATATGGATTTGGCTATTTGAAAGGTGCAAAGGTTGCTACACAACTTGGAGCAATAGCTACATCATTTGAAGCTAATAAGTCTGCAGGAAGTGATGAAAATAATATAGAAGCTGGTAATTTAACTGCCGACATCTTAAAAAGATCGCTTATAAATTCAGATAAATATGAAGAGTTTATAGATGAAGGAAAACAAAGATTATCTAAACTAGGTTTAAAAAATCAAGGAGATAAAACAGAAGTTGAAGACTATATAATGCATTCTTATTTGTCTGGAATATGGCATTCTAAAGATCCGGATGTAACTAGATTACACAGAGATGCATGTATAGGTACAAATACATTGTTTTATGCTGATTAGCCAGTTAATACAGCAGATGCTGCAATAGATGCTGTAGCTTCAACCGTAAGACTTGCACCAATAGAAGAACTTGTACATTCTGCAAAAGTTAGAAAAAGAGCTTTTCGTATAGCAAGAATAGCTGATGGAAAAAGTCCTTATTTATTTAATGGAATTAGAACTTCTGTAAATGGTGCCGCTAAAAAAGTTGCTCAATCTGAGATAACACAAGCTTTGAAAACAGGAATAGTTAAAGTTGGAGAAGGTGTATCAAAAATAAAGAGTACAGTCAAACAACCTTTTGAATATGTTGGAAATAAAGCAAGAGAATTAGGTAGAGAAAGTTAGATATTTAAACAACTCGGCAAGGTAAGAACATATGCTGCTAATGTACCTTCTGCATATTTCAAAGCTGCATTATATAATAACCCTACTACTTTTTTAAAAGCTGAAGCTGCAGCGAAAAAGATTGGTGAAGTTGCTGCACGTACAGGATTGAATACAGCTAGTGAAATGCTTCAAGAAGGTGTTCAGGGATTTAATGCACAATATACAAAAGATAAAAATTTTGATTATGACGTAAGATATAATCAAGGTTTAGCTAAACGAGTTTTCGATGATATATTGACAGGTGGAAAAGCTGCTTTATATTGGATAAATTAGAATGATCCTGCATATTATACAGATGCTGATGTAGTTCCTTCAATGAATGCAACACCATTGTTAACACTATTTGGTCCAAATACTCCAAACTTGTTTGTACAATTACATTCAATGAAAAATGATTTCAAAATGTACGATATTATTGCTAATAATCTTGATATTGAAAAAAGATCTACCGATGCACAGATAAAACAGGCATATGAATTAGCAAAACTTGCATTAAGTGAAAACAGTTAGGATACTAGAAAAAGATTTGAAAAATTTGCACAAATTGTTGGAAAGAAGTAGGATGCCGATGCTACAATAAATGCATATAATAGAATAAAAGGAAAACCATTGTTGGAAGAAGGCGAAAATGGAATACCTATTGAATTAATTAAAAATACATACAATAAGTATGAAAATATAGCCGGTCTTTTAAATTCAGATATGGGTAGAGCTATTGCTATGAAAGCAGGAATAGGTCTCGAATCTGTATTTAATAAAAAGAAAAACAAAGATAAATATGCAAAATTAATATCGTTATTAAACTATAGATTTAATAGTAGAAATCAAGCTTATGAAGATTTACAGAGTATAGATCAATAGATAAATAGCATATTTAATGATTCATTGGATACTGAAGATTATTATGAAGATGATGTTGATGATAACTCTAAAATTACAAATCTCACAAAAGGATTAATGTAGTTATATGTATTACATCAGATGAAAAATGATTACGCAAATTTAGGTGTAGATTTACAATCCGATGAAAAATCCATACAAAATCGTATAAACAAACTTATTGGAGTATATACAAATAAATTAAAAAAATATGGTGTTGAAGTAAATAATATTGAAGATGTTAAATCTGTATTGAGTAATTCTGATACTTATTCTAAAGAATTTAATAGATTATTAAATCAATCTTTAGGTAAAGAAGGATTTAATATAAGTGAAATGTCTGTAGACGATATATTTAATGGTACAGAAGAAGATCAATATTATGGTGATGCATATTTAAATAATAATCCTGGTGGATTTGAAGGAATTGGAGGTTTATTAAGATCTAGAATCCTAAATGAACACAACGCACTACTTCAACAACAATTACTTGTTGATTTTCTTGAAAATCCAAATGCACAACTTTCTAAATACGATAAAAAAGTACAGTCTGATAAGAATCTTGAAAAAATACTAGAAGAAGATTATTTAAATTCTGTAGAAAGATATGAAGCTGCTGCAAGTATGGAAGTTAAAAATAACGATATATTCCAAGGACATGATGGTAAGTATTATATAACTAAAGAGAAAACCGATGAACAAGGAAATAAAACTTGGGTAAAGCGAAGAATTCACGTATAGACTGGTAAAATTGATACAGATGATCTAGAATTTAGTAGAACTGAATATTACGATTATAAAAAATATAAGGATGATTTAAGAAAGCGTAAACAAGAATTATAGAAAAAAAACGAATAGGTTTCTAGAGGTGAATCTGAACCAACAACAGATAAAGAAGATTCTGAAAAATATACGCCTTTATTAGATAATTCTCCGTTACAACAAGATACTCCTATTGGAAATCGTATATATACAGATGCTAATGGATAGGAAGTTGTAGGAACATTGTACATTCCTTCACAGAATAGTAATCATAAATTTCCGTACATAAAAACAAAAGACGGTTAGGAACATGAAATATTAGGTTTTGACACCGATTTATACGATGTTCATGGATCTGAAGACACTTTACCTATATATTCTAAAGGTGACAAAATTACTATAAATGGACAAAAAGGTGTTATAACAGAAATACATGACAATGATGGTACTTTTACTTATGATGTTGAGACAGATGACGGTATAATATTGGGCGCTGATGAATCATTACTTGAAAAATATATACCTAAAAAATAGTATATCAAACCTAGCATAAAAATAACTGATGATGAAGTTGAACCTAATGAACAACAAAGGGCAACACTTGAATTATTACATCAAAAGAAACAAGACGATGATAAAAAAGTACAGTCTGATAAGCGTACAGGAAATAAGATTGTAACTGCATTTAGTTATTTTATAAAAATAGGAAGATCTTTTTATCAGTTTGTAAGAGTGCACGGTATATTAGGTAGTTAGTTGATGGAGGATTCTATAAAAATAAACAAACGTAATGAAATACATGAACGTTTATAGAATTCAAATGATGTAAAATCAGAAATACAAAAACTACAAGATGAATATAATTAGAAACTAATTGATGATTACGGTGAAGATTCTTTTGAATATAAACGATATAAGATAGATCTTTCTCCGTATCTCAGAAAATAGATGTTGAGTGGTGATGAATTACAAAAAACAATAACAGCTGTTTCTGAAATAGTTTCTAATGATGTACCTGGTGCTGCAGTTATAGCTGGACAAATAGTCGATGAAATATGTCGTTTGTATTTATCAGGTGAAAAAGTTGAAAATAAACCTGAATATAAAATGACACAGGCTGTTTTCAACGATGCCATAAGAGCTGCAAAAAATGTAAAAAAAGTATTATAGCAAAGAGGTTGGGTATTGGATACAACACCATATACATGGTACATGCAATCTACTAATGGTACTAGAATTGCTGGAGAAACCGACCTTATAGCGATAGACAAGGAAGGTAATATTCACATTCTTGATTTTAAAACTACTAAGAATAAAAATAGATTTAAAA